>Ga0073900_10000350_pt1 | contig 32910 bp, 26 predicted proteins | sample KloWWTmetKNB5Kit_FD_66666 | JGI IMG/M metagenome (GOLD analysis project Ga0073900, IMG submission 66666) | Active sludge microbial communities from Klosterneuburg, Austria, studying microevolution and ecology of nitrifiers - Klosterneuburg... | ecosystem: Engineered > WWTP > Aerobic digester >...
TTTAACCTAGCGATCAGTTCATGTAGGATGACTCGAGGGTCTGTCTTACTCACCTCGTTCAACACCTCATATTCCAAGAGCAGTTGCTTGTATTCTAACTGTGGCAACTCGAGATACTTTCTACGGTCGACTCGAAGCAATGGGGTTTCTTCATTCTTACCTTCCTCAAATTCTTTGATGGTAATCTTATGCTTGTCACCCAACTCTTTTTCAAGATGACGATAGTTAGCTTGGTTGAGATAGATCAAGCCTGTCTCTTTTTCTGCATCATCTACTTCTCGCAAACAACGACAAGAGGCTTGCAAAACCATGTTTTTTGGGCTGTCACCCTCACCAGACAAAACAACACCAGTTAGTGACTGACAATCCCAGCCCTCTTTTCCGATTTGTACCAGCAGAATGACCCGCTTATTAGAATATGGGGTATCGAGCTTGCTAAACTCCAAATCTGCATCTTTTCCTAGTGCATACATCTTGCCTGATTCTGACTTGGTTGATTCACCATAGTATTTGAAAACCTCGGTGGAGTCTAATCCTTTTTCAGCGTAAAAGCTCAACACAATCGGCATGACTTCTTCTTCTAGTCGCTCGATGTTGGCACAATATATTGCGAGTTTTGGCTTTCTGCCATCTTTGTAGGCTTTGTTGTAAAACTTGGTATGAAAGTCTTCTAAACTGGCTCTAACAATAGTTTCAGTGTGGCTAGAGAAACTCTTGATAATGGGTTGCTTGAGGAAGTTACGAACTCCATCTTTCAACTCGTAGTGATAAACAGTGCTTGGGATTTGATCAAGTTCAAGGGTCAGGGTACCTGCCGTCAGCTTGCGTCTGAAGTATGGTGTGCCTGTAAAACCAATGATGTTAATAGTGTTGCCTTTATTGAACTGATTGTTGATTACAAATCTGAGCTTGTTCTCTTCCTTTTGTATGTGATGCACCTCGTCAATAAGGATGCTGAGTTTTGGCACTTGAGCTAGTTTGCTTCTTAGTTCATTTTCAAGTTTGCTCTTCTCATCACCATTTATTTCATACATCGTACCCTCGTATGGGTCTTCTACCACCTTATCAAGAATGACTTTCTCGGCATTGGTGACGAAGACATAACCGATCGGGTCAGTCTGATTCAAACATTCTTGAACCTTGCGAGCATTAGGATTTTCGATGCGGTTGCTTTTCTTAGCTGTTTTAGCAACGTCCAGAACCACAAACTTGATTTGCTTTTTGATTTGGTTGGCAACGTCAGCAGGCAGTATCCAGGTGGGATCAAAGCGTTCAATACTACGCAGGGAAGGTACAACCGAGCTTTTTAATCCGCTGGGAGCGAAAATCAAGAAGTTCCTTGCGAAGCGGTCGTCAGCGTTATTGAGATTAAAATACAGGTCAATATAGACCATAGAAGCCATAACAAAGGTTTTTCCTGCTCCCATTGGCAAACTCAACAAGACGTTTGAGATGTGGTTATAGCCACCGAATAGGTCAACAAAAAAGCCCTCCAGCTCTTGTGTAGTGGCATTCTTTGCATACTGTTCCAGCTTTTTGTTTTCTAGTTCTTGGGCAATATGTACAAGCAGAGTCGTGAGACTGTCACCCTCAGCATCTGAGTATTCTTGCTTGAAGACCTCAACAAGAGGTTTGTTATTGCTGACGCATTTGAGCCAAAGGTAGACCTTGAGAGATTCGATTTGGGCATCTCGGAGTTTACCAGCAGACTCAATATGTCTAAGGATGTACCCCGCTACAGAGTTTTGACTTTCCCTTTCTGCATCCGACCACTTGAGCGCTTTATTAGTTAGGTAGTTTTTAATAGTATTCATTCTTAGGTATACATTTTAAGCTAAATTCTAGCAAGAGTCCTGTGTTATGACTTTTCTTTGTCTAAGAAACTCGTCAAGGTCGCCTTTTTAAATCCTCAATTCTTGTACTAACTTATATATAGGGAGTCATCTCGCCTTGATATAGCAATAGATGGTCATCTTGCTAACTTTGAGAGTTTGAGCAACTTCTGCAATTGTTAAGAGCTCTTCATTATTCACGAAAGTAGTCTAACACTTGATAGCAGGGATTATCAACTAAATACATAAATAAATTTCATCTTATAGCAATTGATGTGTAAATGGTCTGGATATTATTCATTTCATAATGAGTTCACACTCCTACATGTGATTGATTTCCACCTATATTCGCCATGGTTCCACGCAGTAAGGTACTTTTGTTAAGTTCATCATTCCACTTCATTAGCCATGCCAAAAAGCGGTTCCACTTTTCACCTAGCATCTCCACTTTTCCGAAGGCGACAAGGATGAAGAGGATGACAGGGGTGACCTGACTGATTCATCATCCTTGTCACTCTTGTCACCAGGTCAGCGCTTCAAAAACTCCTCATACAACGTGTGAAAATGATGCACGCCGTTTTCGCGCTGGGCTACAAATCGGCCAGATGAATACACGCCGGTTTGCAGGTTGCGCCACACATTCGCGCAAATTTCGGCGTCCTCGCGCTGAATCTCATCGCTAAACTCAATGGATTCGCTCAACTTGTCCCACGACTGGGCAGACGCGTCATCCGCAAAAAACCATTCAAAGATGACCTTTGTCCGGTCGTGCCCCATCGGCACAACGATGTTGATTTGCAGCATGCCCATGTAAATGTTGAGCATGAAATTGGGGAAGAGCCAGTAATACAACGCCTGATCGTCGCCGGTCATTTGCATGTATACCCGCCCGCTGGCGTCCTCGGCGCGGGCCGGGCGAATGGGCGCGTATTGAGAGGAGTAGTAGCGGAACGTATCCACGCGGTATTGGGCATAATCAATCTCGCGGAAGAGGCCGGGGTGGGCGATGGGAACGTGATAACCCTCAAGGTAATTGTCAACATACACTTTCCAGTTGCTTTCCACAAAATAATCGTGGCGCTTGACCGAGCGCATGTGCGAGAAATCGAATTTGGCGGTTTCTTGCGGAATTTTGCCCAGCACCTCTAAAAGCGGCGGCGCTTGGCCATCCATGTTCACAAAGGCGAAAGGACCCCAGCTTTCCACCCGCACCGGCACAAGACAAAAATCGGCGGGGTTAAAGTCTTCTGTGCCCTCAATTTCCGGGGCGTTTTTGAGCTTGCCATCCAGCCCATACAACCAGCCATGATATTGGCATTGCAGGGTTTTGCGGTTGCCAAACCCTTTGGCCACGGTGCCCGCGCGGTGGCGGCATACGTTGTAAAACGCGCGCAGCTCGCCGTTCAGATCGCGCGTCAGCACCAGCGGCGTCCCCATCACATCCACCGCGGCAAAATTTCCCGGATGCCGGAGCGTGTCTAACGAGGCGGCATATTGCCACGTGCCGCGAAACAGCTTGTCTTGTTCCATGCCCAGCATGGCGGGGTCGGTATATAAATTGGCGGGCAGGGTTGCCGCGCGGGCCACGTCGGGGTTGATTGAAAAATGTGGAATGGAAGGTGAAATCGTCATGGATGAGCGATATTTTATCCGAATTTACGATGTGTAGGGAAACATCAATCTTGGGTATACATAGTTGGCGCAAAAAAAGAGGAGTCTTTGAAAGCTCCTCTTTTTTGAAGTCGTATGGGATTAAGCCCTGGAAATCCTAGGGATAAGAGCCATCTGGCTGAGACAAAACCGCCTGAGACAACCCGGAGTTACTTCCATAGGTAAAGGACAGATATTGCGCAAGGTTATTTTTAAGTGTATTTTCGCTAACAGGAGCTGTAGCACCCTGATTGTGGAATGGTACATTCACCGTGTTTTCTTGGGCATAGCTCCACAACGCAACGGGTGCGGGTGTGGGTATCAACGCGCCTGAAGGCATGGTGCAGCGCTCAACCTTGAACACAACCCCGGAGCCATAGCTGCCAGCATAGGCTGCACCTGCCTTGGCATTACCGCCTGTTTTACCTTTGGCCTTTACCATTGTGCTTGCAGAAGAAGTGAGTGTGGCATAGTAATCATAGTTGTTTGTAATGTTGATTGGCTGATTCTGATTAAGCGCATCCATGGCGTTCACATCTTGCAGCCAAGTTCCTTCGCTGCCGCTGTGGCTGACAACCCCAAACAACTGCTTCACATTCAGGCTTGTCAACTGAGAAGCTGAGAAATTCGTTGTGGCAATCATGCCAATCACAGATTGCGCAAAAGAAATCACAGGCGAAATATCAAATGTTTGCTTAAGCTCTGCCTTTTGAGCTACGCCTTTCTGAAATTTCACAATTTCTCCGGCGGGTGTTTCATATTTAAAAATGGCGGCATCCGAGGCGGCAGCATTCGCATACGTAGATCGGAACCAACCACCCCATTCATACGCCAATACCATTGTCTGAGCGCTCCACTCGCCACGGCCAAACATTTGCCCGCTGCAAAGGGCGCCATAGCAGGGTCTATCTGTGCCTTTTTCATGACAAAAGATTTTTGCGCCCAGCTTTACATAGTTGGTAAGGCTTTCACCCTTGTATTCTTTTGTTGTCTCGCCATGAGACCGATACAGATACATGTTTCCGCTGTGCGCCGGCCCATTCATGGTGCGTATCCCCTCAAACACGATGTGACCCGAATTACTCGAACTATTTTCGGGGTCCGTGAACATCTCATGCGACCAACTGCTTTTCATCCGGGTATAGACAAACGAACATTCGCATTCCCCATCCCCACCACGCCCTCCATCGCCTGCGCCCAGTTTAGCCAAAGCATTGCTAACATCCAATGCAAAATTCGGGAAAAACCTGTTCGCGAAGTCCATCACGCCGCCGTTTTGTGGAAACGAGGTTGTTTCTTTCAACCAACGTGAGTAGATATCTGGCGACTTAACCTTAACAAAGCTGGAAAGGCTTTGATCTGTTTTGCCATTATTTCTGCGAATCAAAATCTCAGTTGCAGGCAGGTCAACATCACTGTCTTGTGTGTCAAGCAGGCCGGGGTAAATTGAGTCAAGCTCGCCATCAAGCGAATTATCGCCAATGCTTTTCTCTGCCCATTTTGCCAACAGTTCTGGCGATTGCGCCTTTAGATAGGTTGCCAGAGACAGATCGTTACCGCTTTGCGTGCTCCAAAGTGAAAGCACATGAAACACCTGAGGAGAAACTTCAATAGATGGCGTTGCGGCTGTTTGTGCCATTGTCGCTGGGGCAAATATCGTAGAAACAGCAATAGATGCCGCGGATGCCAGCATCGCGCTTTTTTGCGAAATATTTTTCAACCAACTTCCTGTTTTCATAATTGTCACCTGCTTGAATTTGTTTTTTTATGGATCGCCTTTTGAATCCCGCGCAGATTCGTTGCAAACAGAATAACGAGCGCGATGCAATATCCGTCTCAAGTGATGAAAAACCAGTATCACTTCAAAGAACGCTTCTGGCTTTGCGAAAAACAGCACCGAGCCAGCTTTGATTGAATTCAGAGCTGACTCGGTTCAGGGTGTGCGGATCAGTTAAGAGGCGCAGCAAAGGGGCACACCAGCCCTCATCTGCCAAAGCAAGTTCAACGGATTTTGCGTGTGAACCATAAAGAAGAATCAGTTGGTTTTCTCGCACATCCAGTTCCGATGTGATCACCGTAAAAGAATCTTATTTCAAGAGAAGTCAAAAGCGTCTCACGCAAAACACAATCCGTATCAACCAATAAAAAAGACGGGCGTTTTAACTGCGCCCGTCTTTTACAAACGAAATTTTCTTTAAATCGGCTAGTAGCAACAATGACCACCCGGGTCTACAATAATTTCAGACAGAATCACATTGCTGCCAGTCATTATTGCTCCTATTTGAACGGTAGTGGGCGCGGTTGAAAAAACAACCGGGTGACCGTAAGGCGTAGATGCGCCAACGACATCATTTACCCAGTGCGATACCACCAAACCATTGTTCAGTGTGCTGTCTAGTTTGACAGGAATCTTTGCAAATCGGCCAGATGTGCCGCTGATAAAAGACCAGGTGTTGAGTCTGGATGTCATCTTGACCGTGTAATCGTCTCGCGTGGCGCGCAACTCTGCGCTGGGGTGAACAAATAAAGGCATTTGCACGCCGTTTGTAGTCGAGGTTGAAGGCTGAAGACGCGCCCGCATCCAATAATAATTATACGAAACCGCGCTGCCCAATGCCGACTTTGAAATATCAAATGGACAAGAAAAATATCCTGCTCCATTCAACACGGCATTGCCATTGGCTACGTCCACGCTGCCCATTGTGGAACACATAAACCCAGTCCGATTTATCTGACCGCTGGCGTTGGATTGCACCATACACCCGCGCACACCGCCCAGCACTGGCACATTGAAATTAACCAAAAACAACCATCCTGACGATAGGTCTGGAGTAAGCGCTACACCATTGTCATCCAAACATTCTGGTGGAATAGAGTTTACGCTTGTAGATTGGGCCGCAACGGATGCGGGAAATTGACCTGAAATTGAAATGGCGCACGCCAGCCCAGATGCTGCCAGTATCCGAAATATCTTGCCAAATTTAGGCGAATTTGTCTTTTTCATTTTGTCCTCTCAACTGATACAAAGAAGACTACCCCCCAAGTCTCAAAACCAGTCTCAAAATGCGCCATTCCAGTCTCAAAAATGCGGTTCGCGGGTGCGCCGCGCCTCGTTTTCTGCCCCCAAAGACCTAAAAATGCCGATGGCGATCTCGGCGCAACTGGCCGCATCATCTATTTTGGATTGGCTGGCGTATGTTTCACCCAGCACCCGCCACGCCGCACCCTCTGCCCATCGGTCGCTGTTGGCTTCGGCCATCTCAATCGCCAGTCGCCCGTTTCGCTCGGCTTCTTCATATTGATGGCGTAGCCGATAAATTTGGCCCAGCGTGGTCAGCGCATACGGGCGGCTGGAGACTTCCTCCAGCTTCAACGTCTGCCACACAAATTGCTCGGCTTCGCGCAAGTTACCCAAATTTACGTGCGCCTCGGCCAGGTTTGCCGCATTCAACGCCAGCCAATACGGATGCCGCACCCGCTCAAAATATGCCATCGCCTCAGAGGATGGCAAAACAGCCTTCTGATATTGACGGGCGCACAAATACGCGTACGAGATATTGGTTTTTGTGCCCACAGAACAAACAATGTTGCCTGCTTCTTCAAAATGCGTGATGGCTTCGCCAAAATGCTCAAGCGCGTCATCCAATTGCTCCAGCCGCGCTTCGTGCAGCCCCAAATTTTGCAACGCCACCGCGATCTCTTGCGCCGCGCCCGCTGCCCGCGCATGTTCCAGCGCCACCAAAAAATGCTCGCGCGCTCGGGCAGGCGACCCCGTTTCATCCTCAATCTCGCCCAGCAAGTTGCTTAATACCGCTTGCGCGGTCATGGCCTCGCGGCGCGCATCCTCAAACCGCCGCCCATAAAATAATTGGACGCGGCCCGCCCGGCTTCGCGTTCCGGCCACAAGCACATCTGGCAAAGAGTTCAGCGTATTCAACCCCGCCCGAAACGTCTCAACCGCTTGATCCATCTGTCCCATCCGCGTCAGCAAGTCTCCTTGCAGCCGCTCGGCGCGATACGTTGCCATCCCAGCAGAAGGCCATTTCGCTTGTTGAATATCGCTCAACCCGCGTTCCGCATCCCCTGCGTTCATGTGCAGCTCTGCCAAAACCAGCGCCAGCGCGCGGCGGTCATCCTCATTTGACAAAGACTCTGGTTTGATTGTTCTAAACATCGCCAGAGCGGTCTCGGCCTGCCCGGCGGCGATCTCTTGCGCGCGCTGGTTGTGCCACACCCACACAGCCACATCTGCCCGCCCAGCCAAAAGATAATGTTGCGCCGCCGCGGTGATTTGCCCGCGCTCCAGCAGCGCATCGCCCGCGATCAAGTTCAAACGCTGGCGTTGTTCCGGCCCAAGTTTGGTGCGAACCATGTCTTGCAATACGCGCGGCAGACCCGCGCCGCCTGCGCCATCCAGCAGGGCAATTCCGCGCTCAACCAGGGTGTGGATGGCCTCTGCGTGAGCCGGAAACACATCTGCTGGCGCGATGGAGTTGAAAATGCTCAATTGCTCCAGCGCATCCAGCTCATCTGGCGCAAGATCACGCAAAAGCCGGTCCACCAGCAATTCTGGCGATAACCCCGCCAGCGGCGAACGCAGCGAACCCATCCCAGGCGCGGCGCGGCCAGCGCTGGCTGCCAGTAACCCCAGCATAAGCGGAGACGACCCGCCAGTTTGAATAAACCGCTGAATATCGCCGCGCTCGGCCACCATCCCCGACCGTGAGAGGAGAGCCGCCGTTTCTTCATACGAAACCGGGCCAAGATGATGTGTGGCGTTCGTGGTCGCCATCGGCCTGCGCCCCACCAGCAAAAGCGCCGCGCCCGCCGGGTCTGCCGCCAATGCCGAGATAAACCCCAGCACATCTCCGCTTTGGGTGGATGGCGCTTGCGGCTCGGCAGAGAACACATCCAAATTGTCAAAACAAAGCAAGGGGCGGTCTGCGCCCATCTTTGTCAGCCCTTCGCGTATGAAACCCAGCGCCAAATCGCTGGTTACGCGCACGGTCTGGCTGAGCAATTGCGCCCAGAGCGCGGGTTGTTTGTGGCGGTGCAGATATTGCCCCAGCGCAAAAATCAACGTTTGCAAAGAATCGGCTGTGCCCGGCCTGAACGTAAACCAAAACACCGGACGAACCGCCCAGCGTTGCGTCACCCATCCAGCCACGCTGGTTTTGCCCATGCCAGCCCCGCCGGTCAAGTGCGCGCTGCGCCCCGCGCTCAGGTCGGCCAGAACCGCTTCTGCTACCCGCACCCGGCTGGGCAAAATGGCCGCATCATCCAAAAACAGCGGCTGTTCGCTTCGCAAAGATGGCTTTAGGGTGGTTAACAATTCCAGCGCCAGCAAACGCACAGATTCAGCGCGGTAGCGGAAATAGGTCGCCCGCGACAACCCCAGATCAACGGCCACCCCTTCGCGCTTGAGATACGGCTTGGGCTGCAAATACGTGCGCCGAAGGAGGATCGCCGGGTCAAAACTGGCATCTTTGACCGCAATATTTTCCACCGCCAGGCTGATCTGGCGTTGCAAGGCTTGCACGCAGGCCATCCCAAAATCGCGGTCTTCTTTGGAAACCACAAACCCGGCCATCAAATATGGCGCAGCCAATGGCGACTCATCCGCCAGCCAGCGCGGATCGTTAAAATGCTCCAGCGCAAGCTGCACCTGCTGGATAAAAGGGTCAATGCCTGCATCCGGGTTGGCGGTGTCTAATTTCATGGAGAGCTTTTAAGGGTGTGGGTGAAGAATTTTCGATGTTGACGAAATGGGATTGTAAATGAAGAGAGCGGCGCTCTGCATGGGCGCGGCTCATCAAAAAATCACATTTGCCAAACTGCTCTGCTTATCGCCGCCTTTGTGTTTGGTCGCGGCTATACTCTCGCCCGCATGATTGAACCCACATCTCCGCTTCAATACCTCATTCCTTTTGTGTTGTGCTTTATCGCTGGTGGCGTAAACGCGCTGGCCGGCGGCGGCACGGCCATTTCATTCCCCGGTTTTCTGTTTATCGGCCTGAACCCCATCGTTGCCAACGCCACAAACAACACCGCGCTCACGCCCGGCGCGTTTGCGGGCGCGTTCGCCTACCGCGAGAATCTGCGCCCGCAGCTCAAGACATTTTTTATTTTGCTCGCGCCCACCGTCATCGGCAGTTTGCTGGGCGCGTTGATTGTGGCGCATTCCTCGGCGGATGTTTTTCGGCGGATTGTGCCCTTTTTGGTGCTTGGCGCAACCTTGCTGTTTGCGTTTCGGGCAAAGGTGGTGGCCTTGCTCACGCGGGTGGCGGGCAGCGCCGCCGCGGGGCACGAGGGTCACATCACCCCGCTGGGATACACGCTGGGCTGCGCCCTGCAATTTGTAATTGCGCTGTACGGCGGATATTTTGGCGCGGGCATTGGCATTCTCATGCTGTCCTCGCTCAGCATCATGGGCATGAAAGACATGCACCGCATGAACGCGCTCAAGACCGCGCTGGCAACCTGCATCAATGGCACGGCCATCGTTTTTTTTGCGCTGGATGGGTTGATTCACTGGCCGCTGGCGCTGGTGAGCGCGGTGGGCGCCAGCATGGGCGGCTACATCCTTGCCCGCCTGGCAAAACACATTCCGCAGCCCGCCATCCGCGCGTTTGTGGTGATTTTTGGCAGCGTGGCCGCGCTCTGGCTGTTTCTGCGCGCGTTTGGCATACTGGGGTTTTGAGCGCTGACTTTTGTTATTTCGTTGGTATCATCGGCCCATGTTAGACGTAAACCGCATCCGATCCCACTTCCCCGCACTTTCTCGCACATTTAACGGCAAACCGCTGGTGTATTTTGATGGCCCCGGCGGAACACAGGTTCCCACCGAGTGCATAGACGCGATGGTGGATTACTACCATCGCTGCAACGCCAACACGCACGGCAATTTCATCACCAGCCAGGAGAGCGATGCGGTGATCGCCGCCGCGCACGAATACATGGCCGATTTTGTGAACGCCAAAAGCGCAAACGAGATCGTCTTTGGCCAAAATATGACCAGCCTGACCTTCGCCATCAGCCGCTCCATCGGCCAGACGTTGCAGCCCGGCGATGAAATTATTTTGACCCTGCTGGATCACGCGGGCAACTTCTCGCCGTGGCATCTCATGGCGCAAGATCGCGGCGTAAAAGTCAACGTGATTGACATCAACCCCGAAGACTGCACCCTGAAGATGGACGACTTTGAGAAGTATTTGAGCAACCGCACAAAACTCATCGCGGTGGGCTGCTGCTCAAACGCGGTTGGCACCTTCAACCCGGTCAAACAAATCGTGGGGATGGCGAAAGCGGTGGGCGCGATGACCTACCTGGACGCGGTGGCGTTTGCCCCGCACGCCCCCATTGATGTGCAAGACTTGGATTGCGATTTTCTGGCCTGCTCGGCCTACAAGTTTTTTGGCCCGCATCAGGGCATCATGTATGGCAAATACGATATTTTGGATCGTTTGCCTGCCTACAAAGTTCGCCCAGCCGATGCCCGCCCGCCGCACAAGTTCGAGACCGGCACGCAGAGCATTGAGTCCGAGGCCGGGACGATGGGCGCGCTGGATTACATCTCGTGGATTGGCAAGACCTACCCGCCAGCCAAAGCGCCAACCGGCAAATTCCGCTCTGAGCGGGCGGCCACCCTGCACGCTGGCATGACCGCGACCCAGGAATACGAGGCCGAGCTGAGCAAGTTCATGCTGGATGGCCTCCTCAGCCGCAAAGACCTTGATTTTTACGGCATACGCGAGAAAGAGCGCGTGCACCAGCGCGCGCCCACGTTCGCCATCCGCAAGCACGGCGAAAGCCCCGAAGCCACCGCCAAACGATTGGGCGAGCAGGGCATAAACGTGTGGAACGGCAATTACTACGCCCTGAACCTGACTGAGCGGCTGGGCGTGGAAGAGACCGGCGGCATGGTGCGTATTGGTTTTGCTCATTACAACACCAAAGAAGAAATTCAACGCTTTTTGGATGTCTTGTAAAACGGCGCGGCGCGCAAGTCTGGTCGTCTTTCAGGGCGGTTGGGCTTGCGCGCCCACATCCAAAAACATATTTTTGCCATGCCCAACTCCACCGTTTGTCTCACCTTCGACTTTGACGCCCTCTCTGTCTGGTTCAGCTTTGACCGCACCACGCCCGCCATGCTCTCGCGCGGGGAATATGGCGCTCGCGTTGGTGTGCCGCGCATTCTGGAGCTGCTCCGGCGGCATTCCATCAAAGCCACTTTTTTTGTGCCCGGCCACACGGTAGATTCTTTTCCCGCACAGGTTGAAAAAATTCTGGCCGATGGGCACGAGGTCGCGCATCACTCGTACGCGCACGTGGACCCCAGCGGGCAAAAGCCGCAAGATGAACGCGCGGATATGGAGCTGGCCTTGCGCGCGCTGGAGCGCATCGGCGTGAAGCCAGCCGGTTTTCGCTCGCCCTCGGCAGATTACTCCTCGGTCACGCTTTCGCTGCTGGAGGAATTTGGTTTTGTCTACGATTCCAGCCTGATGGCCGATGACTTCCGCCCGTATCACCCGCGCATTGGCGACCAGGTGGGGCAATACGCGCCGCTGGTGATGGGGCGCGAGAGCCGCATTTGGGAATTGCCGATGAGTTTTGAGTTTGATGACTGGGTGCACTTCCAGTTCATGTTCAGCCCGTATCGCAACGGCACATCCGCGCCCAGCAAGGTGCTGGAGGTTTGGACGGAAGAGTTCAACTGGATGGACGCCAATGTGGATGGCGGCATTCTGACCGTTGCCATGCACCCGCAGGTGATCGGGCGCGGCTCGCGCATTGCCATGCTGGAGAAATTTATTCTGAACGGCGCGGCGCAGGGCGCAACATTTGCACGGATGAGCGACGCGGTTGCCCGCCACGAGCAAAGCCTGGCTAAAAGCAAGTAACTCATGACCGACACCGCCGCCCCGCCCTGGGAGCAACGCTGGCACCCGCTGCGCGAAGAGTGGGTGATTATTGCCGCGCACCGCCAAAAACGCCCGTGGATTGGCGAGCGCAAAGACGCCGCGCCCGCCCGCCCGCCCGCGCACGACCCCGCGTGTTACCTGTGCCCGGGCAACACCCGCGCCAGCGGGCGGGCAAACCCAAATTACACGCATGTGCATGTGTTTGATAACGACTTTCCGTGCGTGGGCGAGGACGCCCCGCTGGAGATTGAGCCGCCGCCCCCGCCGTATCGCGCAGCGCGGGCAAACGGTATTGCGCGGGTGATGTGTTATTCGCCGCGCCACGACCTGACGCTGGCCGAGATGAACGTGAGTGATGTTGAGCGCATCGTGCAGGCATGGCAGCGGCAAATGCAAGATTTGGCCGCGCGAGAGTTCATCAAACAAATTTTGATTTTTGAGAACAAGGGCGAGGTGGTGGGCGTGTCCAATCCCCATCCGCATGGGCAGATTTACGCCACCAACTTTGTGTGGAAGACGTTTGAAATTGAGCTAAACGCCCAACGCGCCTACGAACGCGAAACAGGCCGCGCATTGTTTGAAGACATCATCGCCGCCGAGCAAAAGGACGGGCGGCGCATTTTGTTTGAGGATGAGCACGCGATTGGCTTTGTGCCGTATTTTGCGCGTTACGCCTATGAGGTGTATCTTGCGCCAAAACGGCGCGTGCCGCACCTCAACTTGCTCAGCGATGCCGAATCGCAATCGCTGGCGCGGGGGTTAAAAGATATTACCGCGCGGTATGACCGGTTGTGGAATATGTCATTTCCGTATGTCATGCCGCTCCATCAAGCCCCGGTGAACAGCGGCGATGTGAGCGCGTTCCACGCGTTCATTGGCTTTTTGCCGCCGTTGCGCCAGCCGGGTTTGCTCAAATATCTGGCCGGGCCAGAAATTGGGGGCGGCAACTTTTTGTCTGACACCTCGCCAGAGGCCAAAGCCGCCGAGCTGCGCCAAGCCTGACCGGGCTTGCGCCCGCGGGTTTCGCGCCTCTCCAAATAGCCAGCTTTTTTCTAGCCAAAGGGCCAGCCCTGCATGAGGCGAGGCGGGGTTTCTTTTGGGCGCATGTTGTGCCATCCTCTTTAGTTTGGGGAAGAAAGAATTTCTTTCTCAAATTCAAGGAGAAAATTTATGGCGGATCGGCCCATTCACATCGTGGTCGCCATCAAGCAAGTGCCAGACACGTCCAATGTGCGCATCAACCCGCAAACGGGAACACTCATCCGCGAGGGTGTGCCCGCGATTTTGAACCCGTATGAGGTTCACGCGCTGGAGCTGGCGGTGCGGCTGAAGGAGCAGCACGGCGGCAAGGTCACCGTTATTACGATGGGGCCGCCAGCGGCGGTGGAAGCCCTGCGCGAGTGCGTGGAGCAGGGCGCGGATCGCGGCATTTTGGTGAGCGACCGCAAGTTCGCCGCAGCCGATACGCTGGCGACCTCGTATGTCGTCGCCACCGCGATTGAGGCCATCCACAAAGAAGACCCGGTTGACCTGCTGCTGTTTGGCAAGCAGGCCATTGATGGCGACACGGCGCAAGTTGGCCCTGGCGTTGCCACGCGGCTGAACGTGCCGCTGATTACCTACGCCGTCAAGGTGGAAAAGTTTGACCCCGAAAACCGGACGGCCATCATTCACCGCAAGGTGGAGCGGGGCGTGGAAATTTTGCAAACCACCTTGCCCGCTTTGCTCACGGTGGAGAAGGAAATTGCCGAAGTGCAGCGCGCCCCGTTGCCAAACATCATCCGCGCGGCGCAATACCAGCCAGAAATGTGGACGGCCAGCGCGCCGGTGGCGTTTGATGTGGCGCAAATTGGCATCAAAGGGTCGCCGACCATCGTGGGCAGCGCGGGCACACCTCCGCTAAAAAAGGCGGGCGCAAAAGTGACCGCCAGCGAGAAAGGCGTGGCGGAGACGGTCAAAATGGCGCTGGCAGAGGTGAGAAGGGTGAAGGGTGAAGGGTGAAGGGTGAAGGGTGAAACTATGTCGGACACAAAAAATCGCATTTGGGTTTTTATTGAGCAAGAGAACGGTGTGGCGCACCCGGTGAGTTGGGAATTGCTGGGCGCGGCGCAAAAGCTGGCGCACGATTTGCCCGATGCCAGCGTGGAGGGCGTTTTGCTGGGCCAAAATGTGCGCGGCATCGCCGATGAGGCGTTTCGATATGGCGCGTCTCGCGTTTACCTGATTGATGACCCGGCGCTGGCGTATTACCGCAACCGCCCGTATAGCTTTGGCATTTCTAACGTGGTCAAGAAGTATGCGCCAAACATCTTTTTGGTTGGCGCCACATCGCTGGGCCGCGACCTGGCAAGCTCCATCGCCACCCGCGTGCGCACCGGCCTGACCGCCGATTGCACCGAGCTGGCGATTGACAAGGAAAAGAAAATCCTCGCGGCCACCCGCCCCACCTTTGGCGGCAACTTGATGGCCACGATTTTGTGCAAGACCGCGCGGCCTCAAATGACCACCGTGCGGCCCCGGGTGTTGCCCACGCCAAAACCGGCGGATGGCCCCGTGGCGGGCGAAGTCACCAGCGAACCCCTCGGCATGACCGAGGCGGAGGTTGGAACTGTTTTGCTCAACTTCATCCCATCTGAAGAAGAAGAGAGCATTGAGTACGCGGATGTGGTTGTGGCGGGCGGGCGCGGCATGGGCAGCCCCAAAGGGTTTGGTTTGTTGAAGGAACTCGCGGATGCGTTGGGCGGCGTGGTCGGCGCGTCTCGTCCGGCGGTGGATGCGGGCTGGATCAGCTATGCGCATCAAGTGGGGCAAACCGGCAAAACCATTCGGCCAAAGTTGTATATCGCGGCGGGCATCAGCGGGGCCATTCAGCATCGCGTGGGTGTGAGCGGCAGCGATTTTATTTTGGCGATCAACAATGACCCCAACGCGCCCATTTTTGGCATTGCCGATTTTGGGATTGTGGGCGATGTGTTTCAGGTGGTGCCGGAACTGACAAAGCAAATAGCGGCTGGCGACCAGCCACTAGCAACTAGCAACTAACATGACCAAACTAACATTCGACGCCATCGTCGTGGGGGCGGGGCCAGCGGGAACAAGCGCGGCCATCACCATGGCAAAAAGCGGGCTAAAAGTGATTTTGATTGAGCGCGGGCGGTTCGCCGGGAGCAAAAACTTGTTCGGCGGCGTGCTTTACACCGAGGCGATCAAAGAAGTGTTGCCCGATTTTGCCAAGCGCATCCCCAGCCCGCCATTTGAGCGCCCGGTGACCGAGCAGGGCTACTGGCTGCTCTCGCCAGACAGCGTGGTGCGGTTTATGCACAAAAGCGAGAGTTACAAAAAAGAGCCAGCCGATGCCTACATCTCTTTGCGCGCCAAGTTTGACGAATGGTATGCGGCGCAGGCCGTTGCCGCGGGCGCGCTGCTCATTACCAAAACCACCGTCACCGATTTCATCAAAGACGAGAAAGGCCGCGTGGTGGGCGTGCAAACCGACCGGCCAGAAGGCGACGTGTACGCGCCAATCGTGGTGCTGAGCGAGGGCGTGAACAACCTGTTGGCCCAAAAGCTGGGGCTGGCAAAGATGGATTTGCCGCCGCGCCTCGTGGCGCTCTCGGTCAAGGAAGTCATCGGGCTGCCTCAGCCGCAAATTGAACAGCGCTTTGGGCTGAATGGCGTGAAGGAAGGCGTGGCGATTGACATTTTTGGCGATGCCACGCTGGGCTTGCCCGGCACGGCGTTCATCTACACCGGCAAAACCAGCATAAGCATTGGGATGGGGCTTTTGCTGGAGGAATTTGTCCAGCACAATCTTCACCCGCACGAGGTGTTAGCCCGCTTCAAGAGCCATCCGGTGGTGAAACCGCTTATTCAAGGCGGCGAGTCGCTGGAATACGGGGCGCATCTCATCCCGGAATATGGCTACGACCGCATGCCCAAGCTGTTTGCGGATGGCGTTCTGGTCGCTGGCGATGCGGGCGGAATGGTGGATGCGCTTCACCGCGAGGGCACCAACCTGGCGATGACCGCGGGCCGCATGGCTGGCGAGACGGCCATCGAAGCGCACAAACAAAATGACTTTAGCGCCAAATTCCTGCGCGAGTATCGCCGCAAGCTGGATGACAGCTTTGTGATGAAAGACCTTAAGCAATACCGGCGCATGACCGACTTTTTGGATGAGACGCCGCACTTTATGAAGACTTACATTGACTTTGCCAACGACGCAGCGATGCGCTACTTTAATGCGCACGGCTTGCCCAAGCGCGATATGGAAAAGGGCATCGTCAAAAGCCTGGGCCAGCGCCGCAACTTTATGGGCGTGGCCAAAGACATGATGAAGTTGATGCGCGGGATGGGAATCTGAAACGAGTAGACCTCACAGATCTGCGAGACCTGTGAGGTCTGCCGACAAAAACATGGATAAAAACTTTCAACCCCTTGACCCCGCCTTGCGCGAGAGCCTGCCCAAGGTGAACGTGGACGACATGATCTCCTCGGTCAAGTATTACGTGGATGAGGAAAAGTCGCATTTGTGGATCAAGAGCCACGATGTGTGCGCCCAGTGCAAGGCCAAGCCGTGTTTGTTTTTCTGCCCGGTGGAGGTGTATAAGACCGACAACGAGGGCAAAGTGCTGGTGGGGTATCAGGCGTGCGTGGAGTGCGGCAGTTGCCGCGTGGGCTGCCCATTCCTTAACATTGGCTGGGTTTTGCCGCGCGGCGGGTATGGCGTGGCGTATAAGTTTGGATGAACACGCGTGAAGTATGAAGAGCAAAAGCAGATGAATAACGTGTAAGATGTAACCTCTGGTGAGGTGGAGCAAGTTTTTGCGCCACTCACGCATTACACATTACACGTTGTTTTCAAGGGAGGCAACCATGTTCAAGACCGCAATCGAGAGAATTGACGAGGCCGCCCTCGCGCTTATTCAGCAAATAGACGCGCATGGCGAGGCATTGCAGGCGTATCTGGACGCCGAACGCATCGAAAATATGACCCGCGCCCGCGCCGAAGCGGTGAATTTGCGCCGCGCCCTGCTTGGCGCGCAGATGGGGCCGTTATATTGGGATGCCCCATCCGAGATGATAGAACACGCGGTGGATGACAAAACCCACACGGTTGCCGAATCTGCCGACGCGATTGAGAAGACCTTGCACCAACACAGGCCGCATTAAGTTCAATTTTTCTGGGAAGAGTTGTTTTATGGCAGATTCCAGCGCCACCAATCTGGCCGCGCGGGGCAGTTGGCTGGGGTTGGATGTGATTAACCCGGCCACGCTCACATCCCCTCAGGTGTTTTGTTCTATGCAACTGCATTGCCCTTACATTCGGGATAACAACGGGTTAATCACTCTCAGGGTGTAGCACGATGAGAAGTCGGACTGCTCAGGCTGGGCACGTTTTTGGCTTACCCAGCCTGAACAATCCGACTTTTTCTCATTTCTGGATCATTGGCATGTGTACCCGCGCTAACATGCCGCCATACTCGATCGCGCCCACATCGCAGGCGCCCGCGCGGGTTGCGCCACGCTGATCGCGCGGGGCGTAAGTTGCGCACGAGGCCGCATCCCCCGCGTTTACCGCCGGGCTGTTGGCGGCGGGCATAAATGTGTTCATGGCAAAGATTCCCCCGTTATATCCCAACGCACCCATAAATAGTTGGCCTTGTCCCACCGTGCGGTCACTGGGATGCCCAAGCTGGCCGCAGGCGCCTGCCGTGATGTTGTTGCTGCCATCAGCAAACATGCCGCCATCGCAATTGTTGGCCGCGCCAAAAATGGCCGTGTTGTAAAGCTGAACCTTGCCCACGCCGCCAGCATCCTCGTAAATGGCGTTGCCCGCCAGCGCTGTGTTGTCTCCAAATGTGCTGTTGACAAAAATGCCCCACCGCGCGGCATGGTGCAACCCGCCGCCAAAGCGCCCGGCGGTGTTGCCCGCAACCGTGGCATTTACAAAAAACAGATTGTCATCGCTGTTTTGGTAAATCCCACCGCCATCGCCCGTGGAGCCAGTGGCGCGGTTGCCGCTGATTGTGACATTGTGCGCAAAAAACGTGCTGGCCCCGTGCCAGATTCCCCCGCCGCCCGGCCCGCTGGCGGTGTTGTTCACCACATTCACATCCCACAATTCCACATGATTGCCATAGCTGTTAATGCCGCCGCCTTCGTAGGCCGAATTCTGGCTTACAGTGGTGCGCGTGATGTTGACAAAGCCGCCCACGTTCCACACACCGCCGCCGCTGCCGGTGGCGGTGTTCTGGCTGATGAGGCTGTCGCTCACATACAGGTCGCCGATGGTCTCAATCCCCGCGCCATACCCGCCGCTGTTCTGGCTGATGACGCTTGCATACACCGCCACGCTCGCGCCAGAGGCCACAAACAGGCCCGCCCCGTCCAGCGCGGTGTTGCCATGAAGGGTGGTGTTTCGCACATCGCTCCTGCCTTCCACATACATGCCGCCGCCCTGGCTGATGCCCGACCCAACGCCATTCCCCGCGATGCGGCTGTTTGAGACAAACAACTTGCCGCTGCCAGATACCCACACCGCGCCCCCGGCGGGCGAAATGTTGTTCTCCAAAACGCTGCCAGAGATGTAAACCTCGCTGTTAATTTCGGCCACCACCGCACCGCCGCGCGTGAGCGCCTGGTTGTTGCGCAATTGGGCGTTTTCCAGCCGCAGGATGGATTGCGTGGCTTCGATGGAGCCGCCGCCCACGGCGGAAAAGCCATCCACCAGCGCGATGTTTTTGAGCGCAAGCTCTGCCCCCGGAGAGACAAAAAAGTGGCGGTTGGCGTTGCCGCCGCTTAACGTAATTTTCCCCCCGCCATCCAGCGCGGCGTTTGCCAAAACCACTTTCTCGGTGATGGAAATGGTGAGCGGGTTCGGCCCGCAGTTAAATGTGATGCTCCCGCCAGCCAGCAGTGCCGTCGCTAGCGCGGCGTTGGTGCAGCTGCCCGGTGAGCCATTGCCAATCACGGCGTCATCGGGCGCGTGGGCGGTATGCGCCAGCGCGGGAGTAGCCATCCCCAACGCAACTGCCATCGAAAAAAAGAGTCTGCTAAATTGCTTCATGTTTGCCTCCTGAAAGTTCTTTCTTATATCAAAATATCTCAAAATCTAAACTGCAACTCAGTGCGCACCACTGTGCCGGCCAGCCGCATATTTATCGTGTATTTGGTTTGAATGCAAGGCGCAGCGCGTAAAGTGTGGCAGAGCGGAAGACGGTGGACGAATAAAACCGCCTCCATCTTCCATCTCCCGTCTTCCGTCTCCCGTCTTTTTATTTTGTTTCTCCGCTAAAATCTGCGTGTTATGCGACCGCGCTCACTGCTCAACACAACCATCATCATTGGGGTGATGTATGTGCTGAGCAACCTTACTGGCTTTGGCCAGCGCATCATCGTCACGGCGCGGTTTGGCACCGGCGCGGAATACGATGCCTTCAACGTCGCCTCGCGCATCCCTGAACTGCTGTTTAACTTGTTTGCGGGCGGGGCGCTGGCCTCGGCGTTCATCCCCATTTTTGCGGGGTATTTGGGCAAAAACGAAAGAACGCAGGCGTGGACGCTGGCCCGTTACACCGCCATGCTGGTGTTTGGGGTGGTCGCCATTGGGGCGGCCATCGCCTGGCTGATGGCCCCCGCGATTGTGAGCGCCATCACCGATGCCGGGTTTGGCCCGGCGCAAACCGCCCTTGCCGCCAGCCTGATGCGCGTGATGCTGGTCTCGACCATCCTCTTTAGCGTGAGCGGCCTGCTGATGGGTGTGCTGCAATCGAATGGCTCGTTTATCGCCCCGGCCATTGCCCCATCGCTTTACAACCTGGGCATCATGTTTGGGGCGTTGTTTTTGTGGCCGCTGGGCATGATGGGTGTTGCGCTGGGCGTGGTGATTGGCGCGGCGGCGCATTTGGCCGTGCAACTGCCCGCGCTGTTCCGCACCGGCGCGCGCTGGCAAGACACGCAAGGCGATCTGGACGAGCATGACATCCGCCACGTCCTGGCCCTGATGATCCCGCGCGTGATTGGGCTGGGCGCATCACAAATCAACTTTCTGGTCAACACCCGCATCGCGTCGGGCATGGGCGAGGGGGCCGTGTCTGCGCTTTCGCTGGCCTTCGCCATTTTGCTTTTGCCCATCGCGGCCATCGCCCAGAGCATTGGCACGGCCTTGTTCCCCACCCTCAGCGCCCACGCCGCCCGCGGCGAGAAAGATGCGTTCTCCGCAAAAATTACGCAAGCGCTGGGCATCACCTTTGCGCTCTCTGCGCCCGCCACCGTTGGCCTTATTTTGCTGGGCGGGCCGCTGGTGCGCCTGCTTTTCGAGCGCGGCGCGTTCACCGCAAACTCCACCAGCGCGGTCTCGTTTGCGCTGGCCTGCTACGCCCCTGGGCTGATCGGTCACGCATCGTTGGAAGTGACCACGCGCGGGTTTTACGCCATCAAAGATACCAAGCGCCCGGTGATCGTGGCGGTGTGCGGCGTGCTGCTCAACATCGCGCTCAGCCTCATCCTTGCCCGCGTGTTTGAAGGCGCGGGGCTGCCCGGTTTTGGCGGCGTGGCGCTGGCAAACTCCATCGCTACGCTCATCGAGGCCGCGTGGATGTTGGCCTGGCTGCGTGGGCGGGCGGGTCTGCGCGGGCTGGGGCGCATGGGCGCGGGCGCGGCAAAATCCATCCTTGCCAGCGGGGTGATGGGTCTTGCGCTGGTTGCGTGGCTGCGCTTTGCGGGCGATGGCGCTCTGGCGACGTTGGCCGCGCTTGTTTTGGCGGCGGTTGTGTATGGCGCGGCCTCGCTGGCGCTGGGGAATGATTTGATTAAGAGTCTCGTTAAGGGCCTGACCGCTCGGTAAGCGAAGCGGCGCGGTCAGACCTCTTAAAAACACTAGTGCTCGGAGCGCTCAAAGCGCTCCGAGCACTCATAAGTAAACATGGAACAACCAAAAGAAAATGTGCGCATCACCGATTACCGCGTGATGCCCTGGCCGGATGGTACGCGGGTGACGCTGGAGATGGGTCTCACGCCCTTCCGCGTCTTGCCCGCGCTGGATATGCTCATTGTGAGCGAGGCGGGCGAGGTGCTGCGGCACACCTCGTATTTGGGCGCGTTGGAGCGCCGCCCCGCGCCCACGCTGCATTTGCCAAAACTTGCGCCCGGCACAAAGCTCCTGGCTGTCATGCAAATGCTGGATGGCGATGCGGTCACCCAGGAGGTGATTGTGCCGTTTGAGGTGGCCGGGCCGATTGTGAAGAAAATTGTTGAATAGACGGCGGACGGAGGACGGAAGACGGCTTTCGTAGAGCTAAATTCTGTCTTCCGTCTTCCGTCTTCCGTCTTCTGTCTTCCGTCTTCCGTCTTCTGTCTTCCGTCTTTCGTCCGCCGTCAAATTTTGCGCTAACATACGCCCCATGACACAACACGCCACAACCGCACCCGCACTCTCTATCATTGGCACGCGCCCCATCCGCCCAGACGGCGTGGATAAAGTGATTGGCCGCGCGGTGTATGGCGCGGATGTGCAAGTGGCGGGCGCGTTGCACGGCAAGGTCTTGCGCAGCCCGCACGCCCATGCCCGCATCGTTTCCATCAACACCGAGAAGGCCGAAAAACTGCCCGGCGTGAAGGCTGTGATCACGGGCAAAGACCTGCCCAACATCGCCGACAAAATCGCGTCATCGGGCGAGGGCAGCCAGAACCTGCGCTGGTCCAGCGAGAACATCATCGCGCGAGACAAGGTGGTGTATCACGGGCACGCGGTGGCGGCGGTGGCGGCCACAACCGCCAACATTGCAGAAGAAGCCTGCGCCTTGATTGAGGTGGTTTACGAGAAACTTCCGGTTGTGCTGGATATCCCCAGCGCCATGAGCGCCGACGCGCCCATCTTGCACGAAGATTTGCGAACCAGCGAGGGCGGCGAAAAGGGCACAACCCGCACCAACGTTGCCAGCCACGAGCAATTTTCGTTTGGCAATTTGGATGAAGGCTTCGCCGCGGCGGCGCACATCGTGGAGCGCGAATATGTGACCGGCACGGTGCATCAGGGTTACATTGAGCCGCACAACGCCACCGCCATTTGGAGCAGCGATGGGCAAATTGAAATTTGGTGCAGCACGCAGGGACACTGGGGCGTGCGGCAGGAAGTGAGCGAGTTTTTGCAAGTGCCCATTGGCAAAATAAAGGTGCGAGCCACAGAAATTGGCGGCGGGTTTGGCGGCAAGCTCAACTCGTATTTAGAGACGCTGGCCGCCGCGCTGAGCCGCAAGGCCGGGCATAAGCCGGTGAAAATGACCATGACCCGCGCCGAAATTTTGATGGCGACCGGGCCGACCAGCGCCAGCATCATCCGCGTGAAGATGGGTTGCGATGCGAGTGGCAAACTCACCGCGGCCAAAATTTGGATGGCTTACGAGGCGGGCGGGTTTCCCGGCTCGCCGGTGGGCGCGGGCATGGGCGTGATCATTGCGCCATACAAAATTCCCAACCTGCAAATTGATGGCTACGACGTGCTGGTGAACAAACCCGCCGCCAAGGCCTACCGCGCGCCGGGCGGCACAAACGCCGCTTTTGCCAGCGAGAGCGCCATTGATGAGCTGGCCGCGTTGTGCGGGCTTGACCCCATCAAATTTAGAATGCTAAACGCGGTGAAAGAAGGCGACCGCCGCGCCGATGGGCCAATGTATCGCCGCGTTGGGTTTGTGGAAGTGTTGGAGGCGGCGCAGGCAAGTGCGCATTACACAGACAAGGTTGACAGGGATGACAAGGGTGAAATGGCTGATGCGTCAGCCAAGTCTTCCATCAAAAAAGGGCGCGGGGTGGCCAGCGGCTTTTGGTTTAACTGGGGTGGCAAGAGCAGCGTGAGCGCGGCGGTGAACCCGGATGGCAGCGTGAGCCTGAACGAAGGCTCGCCGGATATTGGCGGGTCACGCGCCAGCATCGCCATGCAGTTTGCCGAGACGCTGGGCATCGCATACGAAAAAGTGCGCCCGGCGGTGGTGGATACCGACTCGCTGGGGTTCAACGACCAGACCGGCGGCAGCCGCACAACATACGGCACAGGCAAAGCGGTGATTGAAGCCGCCCGCAAGGTCAAGGCCGCCATGCTGGAGCGAGCCGCCACGCATTTTGAGTGCGCCGCAACGGATGTGGCCTATGAGCGCGGCGTGTTTAGCGCGAACGGGAAATCCATCAGCTTTGATGGGCTGGCCGCCCGATTGGACAATGTGGGCGGGGCGGTGTTTGTGAGCGCCAGCCTGGACGCTGGCGATGGCGAACCCGCTTTTGGCACGCATGTTGTGGATGTGGCGGTGGACACCGAGACGGGCAAGGTGGATATTTTGCGCTACACAGTTGTGCAAGACGTGGGCAAAGCCATTCATCCCAGCTATGTGGAAGGCCAGTTGCATGGCGGCGCGGCGCAGGGCGCGGGCTGGGCGCTGAACGAGGAATATGTGTATGACCGCGAGGGCCATTTGCTCAACGCCAGCTTTTTGGATTACCGCATTCCCACCGCGCTGGATATGCCCATGATTGAGACGATTTTGGTGGAAGCGCCCAGCATTGACCACGAATTTGGTGTGCGCGGCGTGGGCGAAGTGCCAATTGTGCCGCCCGCTGGCGCAATCGCCAACGCCATCCACAACGCCATCGGCCTGCGCATGACCGAGCTGCCCATGAACCCGGCGCGGGTGATGGAAAGAATGCGCGGTTGAGCTTGAAATGAAAAACAAAAAAACGGGATGAAAGCACATCCCGTTTTTTGTTTTTCGCTTGCGCAAAAATTACGCCTGCTGCACCAGCTCGGCGTCAATCTCAATCTTCACATCCTCGCCAACCAGCACGCCGCCGGTCTCCAGCGCGGCGTTCCAGTTCAGCCCCCAATCTTTGCGATGGATCTTGGCTGTCGCGGTGAAACCCGCGCTGGTTGTGCCCCAGGGCGCCTTTTGGGTGCCGTTGTATTCCACATCAAGCGTCACGGGCTTTGTCACCCCGCGGATGGTGAGGTCGCCGTGCACTTTGCCGTGCGTTTTGCTCAACTCCTCAATCTTTGCGCTCTTGAATTCCATCACCGGAAATTTCTCTGCGTCAAAGAAATCTGGCGACTTGAGGTGCCCGTCGCGCTTTTCGTCGCGGGTGTCCACGCTTGCCGTGTCAATCTTCACATCAATCGATGATGTCGCGGGGTTTTCCGGGTTGAAGTCTACCGTGCCGGAAACTTTGTGAAACTGTCCGCGCACAGTGGAAATCATCATGTGTCGAACGCTAAAAGTCACATTTGTGTGTGAAGGGTCAATTGTCCATGCCATGTTTTGTTATTTCTCCTTGAATATGAATAAATACTGAAATTTAAGTATGTCCGCCCGGCTGAGCTATTTATGAGTTTGCCCTGACAAAATCTTTGTTTCAATTAACAATACTTTGTTTAAGCGCGCTTAAGTTTTTTGGCGCATACGCTGAACTCATGTACAACAAAAAAAGGCCGAACGCAAAAAAAATTGCGTTCGGCCTTTTTATTTGTAATTCGCGTTTTTTAGCTCGCAACTGAGCGCAGCGCGTCCACGCGGTTGAGCTGCTCCCAGGGGAACTCATCGCGGCCAAAGTGCCCATACGAAGCCGTCTTGCGGTAGATTGGGCGGCGCAGGTTCAGATCGCGGATGATCGCGCCGGGGCGCAGGTCAAACACTTCGTTAATCGCCTTGGCGATCTTCTCATCGCTGATCTTGTTTGTGCCGAAGGTCTCCACGTTTACCGAGAGCGGGTGCGCGATGCCGATGGCGTAGGCCACTTGCACCTCGCAGCGGTCGGCCAAACCAGCCGCCACCACGTTCTTGGCCACCCAGCGGGCTGCGTAAGCCGCGCTGCGGTCCACCTTTGTGGGGTCTTTGCCGCTGAATGCGCCGCCGCCGTGTCGCCCCATGCCGCCGTATGTGTCCACGATGATCTTTCGCCCGGTCAGGCCGGCATCGCCCATGGGGCCGCCCACCACAAACCGGCCGGTCGGGTTGGTGTAAATCTTCAAGCTCGCGTCCACCAGTTCCTGCGGCAGGGTGGGCATAATCACCTTGTCGGTCAATTCCTGGTTGATCTCTTCCTGGCTGATCTCTGGCGCGTGCTGGGTGGAGATGAGCACCGTGCCGATGCGAACCGGCTTGCCCGCGCTGTATTCCACCGTCACCTGTGTTTTTCCATCTGGGCGCAGCCAATACAAATCGCCGTTTTTGCGCGCCGCGCTCAACTTCAACGCCAGCCGGTGCGCCATCGCAATGGGCATGGGCATATATTCCGGCGTTTCGTTGCAGGCAAAACCAAACATCATGCCCTGGTCGCCCGCGCCCACTTTCTCAATGTCATCGGCCTTGTTGCCGCGCACTTCCATGGCCGCATCCACACCCTGCGCAATATCTGGCGATTGCGACGCGATGCCGAGCAGAACGCCGCAGGTGTTGCCGTCAAAGCCTTTCTCGGATGAATCAAACCCGATGGAGTTGACCACCTGGCGCACAAGCTGGTCAAAGTTCACAAACGCATGGGTGGTGATCTCGCCAAAGCACATCACGTAACCGGTCTTCACCGCCGTTTCGCACGCCACGCGGCTCATCGGGTCTTGCTCAAGGCAGGCATCCAGCACGGCGTCAGAAATTTGATCGCACATCTTATCGGGATGCCCTTCCGTCACGCTCTCCGAAGTAAAGAAGAGCTTTTTAGAATTCATGAAACTGCTGCTCATGATTGTGTTTTATCTGTCCTCGCTTTGTATTAAATTTTCAAACGTTTTCCAAACTAAAAGATGATTATAGTTGGTCGCTGGTAGCTGGCCGCCTGCGGATGTTTGCCAAATCACCTGCGCGTCTTTGCGTCTCGTTGCCTTGCCTTCGCTTGCATATAAAATCTCTGCATGTTGTTGTTGGGGCTGATGGCGCTTGCGGCGCTCATTGGCGTGTTTTTATATTGGCAGCTTGTGGTGGCCGAGGGCGCTTACTTTGGCAGGCGCGTGGTCGCCCTGCTTTACAACCAGTTCGCCCCGCGCTACGACGCAGTTAAACAATTTGACCCGCTGGGTGACGCGGTGATGCTGGCCCAGCCGATATTGAGACATTTGCGGGGGCAAAGCCCACCCCCAACCCCTCCCGGCGGGAGCAGGGAAGTTGTCATTCTGGACATCGCCACCGGCACGGGGCGGTTGCCGCTGGCTTTGCTCTCTCAGCCTGCGTTTGATGGCCGCGTGATCGCCCTGGATTCTGCCGGGAAGATGTTGGAGGTCGCCCGCGCCAAACTTGCGCCATACGATGGCCGCGTGACATTTATGCTTCACGACGCGCAACAACTGCCCTTTGACGACGTCAGCCTGGATGTTGTGACCTGTCTTGAGGCGCTGGAGTTCTTCCCCAACGCCGCAAGCGCCATCTGCGAGATGCAGCGTGTGCTGCGCCCGGGCGGCCTGCTGATGCTGAGCAACCGCATTGGCCCAGATGCGTGGAAATTGCCCGCCCGCGCCACGCCCACGCCCCAATTTGTTGCCCAACTGCGCGAGATGGGTTTTGCCAATGTGCAGCCCCGCGAATGGCTGATTGATTATGATTTGGTCAGCGCGATAAAATGAGCAAAAAAGAAATAAGAAATGAGAGATAAGAAACGGCCGTCGCCTTCCGAAATCTCATTTCTTATTTCTTCATTTCTTATTTCCTATACACTTTCATGTTAAACCAAGCCCTTGCCTACGCCACCGCACATGCAGACCAGCATCTGCAAGAGTTGCTCGATTACGTTTCCATCCCCAGCGTTAGCGCCCAGCCCGCGCACGCCCGCGACACGCGCTACGCCGCGCTCTGGCTGAGCGAGCACTTGCGTGATCTGGGTCTTAAGGCCGATGTGATGGAGACCGGCGGCAACCCGGTGGTGTATGCCGAATGGCTGGGCAAACCCGGCGCGCCCACCGTTTTGATTTACGGGCATTACGATGTGCAGCCCGCCGAGCCGCTGGAGTTGTGGCACAGCGAGCCGTTCAAGCCGGTCATCCGCGATGGCTTTATTTACGGGCGCGGCAGCGATGACAACAAAGGCCAGCACTTTGCCCACATCAAAGCCATTGAGTCGTTTCTTAAGGGCGCGGGAAGTTTGCCGGTCAACGTTAAATTTCTAATTGAAGGCGAGGAAGAAATTGGTGGGCCGCATCTGCCCATTTTTGTAGAGAAGAACGCAGACCTGCTGGCGTGTGATGTGGTCATGATCAGCGACAGCGCCATGATTAACCCAACGCTGCCCGCCATTGTGTATGGCTTGCGCGGTCTGGTGTATTTTGAGGTGGAAGCCCGCACCGCCAGCGGCGACTTGCACAGCGGCACATATGGCGGCAACGTGCAGAACCCGGCCATGGCGCTGGCCCAAATTTTGGCGCAGCTCAAAGACGACCACGGCCGCATCACTGTGCCGGGGTTTTTGGATGACGTGCGCGTGCTGAGCGCCGAAGAACGCGCCGAGATGGCCCGCGTGCCCTACCGCGACGCCGAAATTTTGGAGGAGACCGGCGCATCGCAGGTGTTTGGCGACCCGGATTTCATCGTGGCCGAGCGCATGGGCGCGCGGCCAACCCTGGAAGTGAACGGCATTTGGGGCGGCTACACCGGCCCCGGCCAAAAAACCGTGCTGCCCGCGCTGGCGCACGCAAAAATCAGTTGCCGGCTTGTGCCCAACCAAAACCCAGACAAAATTTACGCGCAGGTCAAGGCGCGGATGGAGCAGCTTGCCCCGCCCGGCGTAACGCTCACCTTCTCGCTCGCGCCGGGGTCGGCGGCGGGCACAATTGTGGATCGCACCGCGCCGGAGTTTATGGCCGCCGTGCGGGCTGCCCGCGCCACCTGGGGCGCAGAACCCATCTTTATGCTGGAGGGCGGCTCCATTCCGGTGGTCAATGATTTTCAGAGCGCCCTCAAAAAACCGGTGGTTTTGTTGGGCTATGGCTTGCCCGGCGACAACATTCACGCCCCCAATGAGCGTTTTGCGCTGGACTGTTTCCGCAAGGGCATTGAGGCCAGCGCGCGGTTTTTGGTGGAACTGGCGAAGTGAAGATAGACGATGGACCATGGACGATGGACGATAAAACAAATCGTCCATCGTCCATCGTCCATCGTCCAACGAACCATCAACTCACATGAAAATCGGCATCTTAGGCGGCACATTTGACCCGCCGCACATCGGGCATTTGGTGATCGCCGACCAGACGCGGGCGCAGCTTGGGTTGGATAAGGTGTGGTTTACCCCGGTGGGTCAGCCGCCGCACAAAAGCGGGTCATCGCAGCCGCATCACCGCGTGGCGATGACCCGGCTTGCCATTGCCAGCAACCCCAATTTTGAGGTGTGCCTGCTGGATGTGGAACGCCCCGCCCCGCATTACACGGTGGATTTGTTCGCGCTTTTGCAAAATAAATATCTGGAACACGAGTTTTTGTTCATCATTGGCGCGGATATGCTGATTGATATGCCGCGCTGGCAAAGGCCGCTGGAGCTTTTGGCGATGGCGCGGATCGCGGTGGCGCACCGCCCGCGTTACCTGCCCGATTTGACCGAGCTTGAGCAAAAACTGCCCGGCCTGAGCGCGCGCATTGAATGGGTGGACACCCCGCTCACCGATTTGGCCTCGCACGACCTGCAACGCCGCGCCCGCGAGGGCTTGCCTTTGCGATACGTGGTCACAAAAGAAGTGTCGGATTACATTCAACTTCATCGGCTGTATTTGAATTCGGAATTTAGAATTCAAAATTCAGAGAAGTCATTGTAATCTCATCATTCATCGTTCTGCACGTTTAATTTTGAATTTTCAACATGAACCGCTTTGAAGACCTCACCCGCCAGTTGATTGAATCCTCGCTGGCGCGGCTGTTCCGCGAACAGTTGAACGCGCAGGATGTGTTCGCGGCCATCTTTCGCGCCATTGAAGATGCCCGCGCGGGCAATGGGCCTGCGCCCAACCACTTTTGGGTGACGCTGAATGAGCAGGATTTGGCTCAACTGGAATCCAATCAACCCAATTTTGCGGAACAATTGGCCGAGAGTGTGCGTCAAACACTTGTGCAAAGTGGTTCTGTGATTGATTCCCGACCGCGCGTGATCTTGCGCGGGAGCGCAGACGTTGCGCCGCATGCGCTGCGGACGCTGGCGCGCTACATTCCGCTGGATTTGCCGGAGTCGTCCACGTCATCGGTGGCGGTGCAGGCCGCGCCGGTTTCGCGCTGCCCATTTCTCATCGTGGATGGCAAACGCTACATCCATCTGGATCAGCCGCTGGTGAAGGTGGGGCGCTCGCGGCACAGCGATGTGGTGGTGGATGACCGCCGTGTCTCGCGCAGCCACCTTGAGCTGCGCTGGGTGGTGAAAGATGGGATGCCCGCCGAGACGGGCAAGTATCTGGCGGTGGATATGGACAGCACCGGCGGGACAAAACTCAATGGCTATCCCATCCAGCAATGCCCGCTGGAGCCGGGGGATGTGCTGGCCTTGAACGGGGTGGAGATGATTTTTGGCGAGGATTGCCCGGCGGCGTGAGGGTTTAGTAAATACCAATGTGGCGTTAACGTCTTTGGCTTACAATTGCCGCGCAAAAGGATAGATGAACGAGAATAACGCCGAACCCCAGACGCTGCCAGCACCAGCGCCAGTTTACGCATCTCAAGACGAGGTGATGATTTTGCGCGCGCGGGTGGCGGATGTTATGGCGATTGAGGACACCGAGACCGACCCGCGTGATGGCGCGGTGGCTTTTACCGGCACTCTGCATCACGAGGCCGAGCAGGCGTTTGAGACGCTCAAAACCCGATTTCAAGACATGGGCTATGTGCCGCTGCTGCGCGAGGCCCCATCGGGCCAAAAGCAAATTGTGGTGGCTATACGCGGAAGTTTGCAAGAGGCCTTGCGCCAGCGGGCGTGGGTGCAGATGGCGCTGTTTGCGGCCACATTTGTCACCACCACAATTTTTGGCGGAATGTACGCCGCCGCGCTTTCGCAGGCCAGCAACTCTGGTTTGATGAACATCGTTGTGTTTTACGGCCTGCCGTTTTCGTGCACATTGCTGGGAATTTTGGCGGTGCATGAGTTTGGGCATTATTTGCAGGCGCGGCGGCACAAGATGCCCGTGACTTTGCCGTACTTCATCCCCATGCCGTTTGGGCTGGGCACGGTGGGCGCGTTTGTGCAAATGCGCGGCGCGGTGCAAAGCAAACGCGCTTTGTTTGATGTGGGCATTGGCGGGCCAATTGCCGGGCTGCTGGCCGCGGTTCCGTTGTTTGTCGTTGGCGTGCTCATCGCCACGGTCACGCATTCGCCCGCGCCAGACACGCGCTCTTTGTTGATGGAAGTTTTGATTGGCGCGTTTCGGCCAGAGGCTGTGAGCAATGGCATTGCGCTTAACCCGGTGCTTTTGGCGGCGCGGTTTGGGCTGGTGCTCACCGCGCTCAATTTGTTGCCGGTGGGCCAACTGGATGGCGGGCACATTGCCTATGCCGCGCTGGGGCGCAAGTGGGCCATGTGGATTAGCTACGCCACGCTGGTCATCATGGGAATTTTGGGCGTCACGGTTTCATCCAACTGGCTGGTGTGGATGTTTTTTGCCACAATCAGCGGTGTGCAGCATGCCGCGCCTTTGAATGATGTCACCCCGCTGGATCAGCGTCGGAATGTGGCGTTTCTGGCAACCTTTTTGCTTTTTCTTAGTTTGTTTACCACCCGGCCCTTTTAGATTTGCGGTATCTCCCAAACCCCCCTATAATTACGGGGAATGCTCAATCCGTCACGTCGCGCGCTCATTGTTTTCATTTTTCTCTATGCCGTTTTAGGTGCGATTATTGCCGTCATTAGCCGGACTTTTGATATTCCTCAATTCTCGTTTGTGCTTTTGGTGCCGCCCATCCTGGTGGCCGCTCTCACTCAGCCGCGCTGGCCGGTTTTTATTGTCTCTTTGATAGGTTTGTTCTGGGGTGTGATCGCGGCCAGCAATCACGTTCCGCACGGGGATGATTTAACAAGGTTTTACCTGCCAATTTTGCTTGTGCTTTTTGTGCAGTTGGTATTGCTGCGGCTGGCAGTTAGGTTTCAGCGCAAGATTTTTCTGGAGCGGGAGAGAAGCCGCCAGCAATTGCGCCACAAAGCGGAGTTGGAGAGTATTGTCTCTGGGATTTCATCCCGCCTGATTCGGGCCACACCTGACGAGGTGGATGGCGAGATTAAATCTGCCATGTCAGATCTGGCAGGGTTTTTGGGCGCGTGGGGAGCTTCTCTGATGTTTCTTAATCAGGAGAAAACGGGGATGGAGGTTTCTCTATCTGTCCCGGATAGTGTGCCTTCTTCCCAAATCACCTTTGTGCCAATGCCTTCGCGCGCCATTGCCGAGCTGGCTAAAAACCAGGTTTTGCATATTGGCGATGTGAGTAAAGTGGCCGGGATAGATGAATCTACCCAGGCCATTTTCAAAATGTACAAGATGACCTCTTTGATTCTTGCGCCACTCATGCGCGGCAAAAATCTGGCGGGGGTATTGGCATTTGGAGGAGTTGAAACTACCGACCGACCGCCGGGCGAACACCTGGCAATCATCAAGGTTGCCGCGCAGCTTATTAGCGACACGCTCGAAAATAAAAGATTGCTGGAAGCTTCGGCGAAGGAACTGGTAGTTCGCAAACAGGCTGAGCAAAAGTTGTTGGTCCAGACAAAATATCTGGAGGCGCTCTATCAGACATCCCTGGGTCTGGTGCACCGCAAAAATGTTAAAGAAGTGTTGCAAAATATCGTCTCGCGCATTTGCGAGATGATGGAAACGCCGGATGGATATTTATATCTGGTTGAAGAGGATGGGCAAAGCCTAAAACTGGCTACGGCCAGCGGCGTTTTTACCGCGTTTGATGGACTTGTCCTGCCAAGAGGCTCCGGCATGTCGGGGCGGATCCTTGACTTGGGACAACCCATGATTATTCAAGATTATGAGATATGGGAGAACCGATATGAGATTTTGCCGCGCAAAATGATTCATGCGCTGGCTGGCGTGCCCATCCGGCAAGACAACAAGATTGTGGGTGTCATTGGGGTGGGGTATCAACAGCCAGAGCGAAAGTTCAGCCCGCAGAGCATAGATGTCGTTAACCGTTTTGGGCATCTTGCTTCCATTGCGTTGGATAACGCCCATTTATACGAGACGGCCCGGCGCGAACTGGAGCGGCGAAAGAAGTCGGAGACGCTGGTGCAATTTCAGTCGGAGATGGTGAACAACGCCACCGAAGCCATTTTTGGAACCGATACCGGATTTCGCATCGTCAGTTGGAATGATGCGGCGGAATCCATTTTTGGCTGGTCTGCCAAAGAAGCGCTGAATGGCAAAAACCTGCGAGACCTTTTTCGCGCCACCGGCGTGGCGCCCGGTGTGGCCGGAGATTTGATGCGCGAGTTTCGCAAAGCAGGCAAATGGCGCGGCGAAATTGAGCAGACCGCGCAGGGCATACGGGCCAGATGGCTGCAATGTTCGGCCACCTGGG
>Ga0073900_10000351_pt1 | contig 32896 bp, 30 predicted proteins | sample KloWWTmetKNB5Kit_FD_66666 | JGI IMG/M metagenome (GOLD analysis project Ga0073900, IMG submission 66666) | Active sludge microbial communities from Klosterneuburg, Austria, studying microevolution and ecology of nitrifiers - Klosterneuburg... | ecosystem: Engineered > WWTP > Aerobic digester >...
TAAAAATTATATTTTGACATTAATACTAAATTCCCTATAATTTATTTGAAAATTATATGATTTTAAAGTTTCTAAATTGTGTTTTTTAATTTGACGTATATTTTATTTACATCTGTAAATTAGATGATTATCAGTGAGTTATATCTAAAAATAAATTGTACCTTTGCGCAAAATTTAAATAAACAATGAAAAAGCAATTTGTCAAATCTAAAGATGCCTGGAAAGTTACTTTTAATCCAGCATTAGACTGTGTAGGTGAAGCTAACGATGTAAAAGTATTAGGTGATTTTAATAATTGGAATCCTGAGGAAGCTCTGGAATTAAAGAAACAAAAAGACGGATCTTTTAAAGGTTCTTTGGATCTGGATAATCAAGGTGAATACCATTTCAAATACTTCATCGATAATACCCGATGGGCTACTGAGCCTGCAGCAGATGAGAATATTACAAATCAATTCGGCGAGACTAATTCAGTTATCCGAACTACAAAGTAATATCTTACAGGGGTTTACCTCACATTTTAATTACTATAATGAGATAATTATGTACTTGGCATAATTATCTTTTTTTTTTGAGTGAGTCTGATTAGAATTTAGGGCGTTATATTTATGACCTGATCTAATTACTCTAAGCATGTTTCCTGAAATATTCCGGCATAGTCTTTTCTCTGAATACGATATTTATCTATTTGGCAAGGGATTGCATTATAGGATTTATAATTTACTGGGGTGTCATTTTATTGAGAAAGATAAAATGGCAGGATGCTATTTCGCAGTATGGGCGCCGAATGCGGTCCAGGTAACTGTGATGGGTGAATTTAATCACTGGCAGACCGCTCAGTTACCGCTGTTCAGAAGAGATGACAACAGTGGTATTTGGGAAGGATTTGTCTCGAATGTCAAGCCCGGAGATCGATACAAATATAATATAACTGACCAGAGGCAAAATCATTGGCCTAAAGCAGATCCGTATGCTTTCCGTAGTGAGATTCCACCCGGTACTGCGAGTATAGCCTGGAGCCCTGCAGGTTATAGATGGAAAGATAATGAATGGATGGAGAAGAGGACCAAGGGCTCTCGCTTCGAAGTTCCACTATCTATTTATGAAGTTCACCTGGGCTCCTGGCGAAAGCCGGTGCCTGAGGAAGGAAGTTTTCAGACCTATCTCGAACTGGCAGAAGAACTGGTAGTTTATGTCAAAGAAATGGGGTTCACTCACGTAGAATTTATGCCGGTGGCTGAGTATCCGTATTATCCATCCTGGGGCTATCAGCTGAGTGGGTATTATGCAGCTTCTTCCCGCTTCGGCAGCCCACAGGAGCTGATGTATCTGATCGATTGCTTTCATAAGGAAGGTATTGGTGTCATCGTAGATTGGGTGCCCAGTCATTTCCCATCCGATGCCTATTCACTGGGATACTTCGACGGGTCTCACCTATATGAGCATCCGGATCCTCAGCAAGGATATCATCCGGATTGGAATAGCCTGATCTTCAACTATGGCAGACCTCAGGTGCGCTCATTTCTGGTAAGCAATGCCTTATTTTGGTGTGAATACTATCACATCGATGGTATTCGTGTAGATGCTGTAGCTTCTATGTTGTTTCGAGATTACTCTCGTAAGGAAGGTGAATGGACTCAAAATCAGTTAGGCGGAAGTGAAAACCTGGAAGCGATTGCATTCATAAAAGAAATGAATAATGCAGTTCATGCGGATTATCCCGCTGTATTGACCATAGCTGAGGAGTCTACTACATTTCCGTATGTAACTCGCCCCACATCAGAGGAGGGTCTCGGATTCGACTTTAAATGGATGATGGGCTGGATGAATGATACACTGAAGTACTACCAGACCGACCCTCTGTTCAAAGCGGGCAGCCATCATCACATCACATTCAGTATGACCTATGCCTATTCAGAAAAATTTATTTTGCCGTTTTCGCATGATGAAGTGGTACATGGTAAAGGCAGTATGATCAATAAAATGACCGGAAATGAACCGGAGCGTTTTGCGCTTCTGCGTCTATTGTACCTATATATGTTTACACACCCTGGGGCCAAGTTGCTTTTCATGGGAGGTGAATTTGCCCAAAGTTGGGAGTGGAGTCACATCACCGGGCTGGACTGGGGCTTTCTCGAACATCCATATCACAGTACTATTAGAAACTTTGTGATAGAGCTGAATAAGTTATATCGTGAGAACTCTGCTTTATACATCAATAACTATAGTCAGAATGGCTTCTGTTGGATAGTGGTGGATGATTCTAAGAATAGTGTTCTGGTCTATCGGCGCATGGGTAAAAATACTGATGATGATCTCATCGTAATACTGAATATGAAGCCGGAGAAGCATCCACTCTATGAGATCAAACTACCGGATACTGATCATTATAAGCCCATACTATATAGTAATAAAATTAGCTGGGGCGGGACGAGTAAGCAGATGCCCAAACTGAAACATAGTATTGCAAAAGAGGATGCACTCTTGCCCGGCCGCATTACATTTTCACTGGAACCTCTGGATGGAATCGTTTTATCACGACAAAAGACCTCATCACATGTGTAGGATAGATATACATACTCACATCTTGCCGGAGCATATACCTGACTGGGCCGTAAAATTTGGTTATGAGGGGTTCATAAAACTCCGGCATCACAATAATTGTGAAGCAGATATGCTGATCGGTGACCGATTTTTCAGAAAGATTAAATCAAACTGTTGGGCACCTTCACCCAGACTGGAAGAAATGCGCGAGACAGGAATAGATAGACAAGTGCTGTCCATTATTCCGGTGCTATTTAATTACTGGGCTAAGGCTAGTCATGCGTATGAGACAGCTCAGTACTTCAATGACTATATTGCTGACGTGTGTAGAATGAATCCAGGTCAATTCTATGGCCTTGCCACACTGCCGCTTCAAGATCCTGAGCTATCAGTCAGAGAGTTAGAACGTTGTGTGCTTGAGCTAGGTCTGCAGGGCTTTGAGATGGGTTCACACATCAATGATTGGAACCTCAATGCCAAGGAATTGTGGCCGCTGTATAAGCGCGCTGAGCAGCTTGGTGCCTGTATCTTCGTTCATCCCTGGGATATGATGGGCCAGAAGCAAATGCAGCAATACTGGTTGCCCTGGTTGGTAGGAATGCCGGCAGAAACATCACTTGCTATCTGTAGTATGATATTCGGTGGTGTATTCGAGCAGTTTCCCGAGCTCAGGGTGGCTTTCGCACATGGAGGAGGTTCTTTTCCTATCACTATAGGAAGAATTCAACACGGTTTTGATTGTCGGCCGGACCTCACTGCAATTGACAATCCGTTTCCTCCCAGAAAATACCTGGGCCACTTTTGGGTAGATTCTCTGGTGCATGACCACAAGGCATTAGATTATAACCTAGAGCTCTTCAGTGAAGATAAGGTAGTATTCGGGTCAGATTATCCATTTCCATTGGGTGATCTCACTGGTGGTAAATGGATCTTAGAATCCGGGCGGGGTGAGGAAGTACTTAAAAAGATATTCTATACCAATCCACTTCAATGGCTGATGGGAAAAGTAGATTAAATCTTGAGAAATTTGCTGAATATCTGATCAGAACCTGTTTCCATATAAAGTATATACATACCCGGCTTTAGTTCATCACTCAGTGTAATTTTAAAAGACTTCTGAAGTTCATTTTTTATTACAGTACTTTTGTAAACAACCTGTCCTAATGTATTGATAATGTTTATTCTGTAGTCACCTGGGAATTGGCTAACAAGATTTATTTCTAAACTCGAATGTATCGGATTCGGACTGATGAGAGAGTTGTTCACTGTGATATTGCGGTTGCTGTTGGCACAATCTGTACGGAACAATATTTGTTTAAATCCACTGGTATCTTGCAGGCAAACTGAACTTATGCCCACTTGGTATTCTTCACACTCCTTCAGTCCGGTCAGTTCTGCTTTTGTATCGGAGATTACCTTATAGGTGTAGTCGGCAGCGCCTAATTTTCTATATCTGAAGATATAGGTTAGTGTAGTCTCATCGCCTTCTTCCCACTTTAGCTTGATTGTTGTTTGTGTCTTTTCAGTGTAGTAAAATGTATCTACGCTTAGACAAGTATCAGCCAATGAGGAGTATGTGTACTCTTTAATGTCATTCAGGTTGAAATTTGAATTATTTTCCATCATTTGGCCGTTTTGGTCAGTACTCCAGAGTATGATATTCTCTTGAGCCTGTAGAGTGACTATAGTAAGAACTGAAAATAACAATGTAATTAAATGACGCATAAGCCCAATTTTTACCAAATATAACAACTGTCTATAAATATTTGCTGAATAACCTGTTTTAATCTTCTTGGGGGGTAAAGGCTGGATTAATAATTACTGTGGTCAGGACAGGGAAATGGTCTGAAATAAACCTATCATTTATCTTAGTAGTATCTGTGAGGTAACGCAAGACTTTTACAGATTTATTGACAAAAATATAGTCTATTTTACCACCAGATTTCTGATAGTCAATTTTAAAGTCATTAAATGAGGTTACATTTTCGCTCTCGCGTTGCAGTGCTTTATCATTGGCTTCAGTATAAAAATCCTTTAAGATATGAATACCCGGCGCCGAGGGTAAATCATTGAAGTCTCCCGTGCATATAACTGGCAGTTGTGGATCTAAAAGGCTCATTTTTGCCACTATAAGTCTCGCAGAGTTGATTCTGGCTAACTTGCCAATATGATCAAAGTGAGTATTGAAAACATAGAACTCACCTCCGCTTTTGGCTTTAAAGTGTGCCCAGGTGCAGATACGAGGTAAGGCGGCATCCCATCCTTTATTTGGTTCGGTATTTATCGGAGCCAACCAAAATGTCCCGGAAGAGATGATTTTGAACGTTTTAGCTCGATAAAAAATAGCACAAAATTCACCTTCGGTACTTCCATTGTCTCTGCCTACACCTACATACTCATAGTCAGCAATACTGTCTATATAGTTGACTTGATCTAGCAAGGCCTCCTGAGTACACAGAATATCCGGAGTGACTCGCAAGAGGTATTCCTTTAGAAGATTTTTTCTTATTTCCCAGCGATCCTCCATATCCTTTGCTGCGCTGTTGCGCAGGTTGAAGGTCATCAATTTAATACTGTCTGATTTTACGATCTGAGCAAAGCTCTCGCAGTTCCATAAAGTCATCTGCCCGAAGATCAGGAATAGAAGCATTAGGTTTTTAATGTGTCTTGATAGCATATTCAATGGAAGAAAAACATTAGAAACCCGGTAAGCATGAGGACAGCCCCTGAGATTTTCTTTTCATTATGTTCGAAGAAATGCGTGTTGATCAACAAGCTACCTTTGAAAGCTAGATAGATCAGCAGTGTGATGGAAAAGATACTACCTGCTGCGTATACGGCAGCAAGTAAAAGTACATTCTGGAGACCATAAGCACCGGCGGATAGGAAGAAAGTTTCGACTTCCAGACAAGGTGATATGAGCATCAGCAGTACAAAGTACATAATCCATCTTTTTTTACTCTTTCGATACGACTCGATGTCATCTGTGCCCGGATGATGATGGTGTGGGCTATTTAGAGTGATATAAATCAGGCCAAGCAAAATCAACAATAATGGTGCTATAAAGTGGATGAAACTCTGGAATTCAAGTGATAGTTTCAAGCCTACCAGACCCAGTAAGACACCTATGATGAGTGTGCCTGTGACGTGAGCTACTGCCACTAACCAACTGATGCTGAATACCTCACTTGGAGGCCATTTCTCAGCCTTAGCAACAGCAACTATAGGAAGCCAATGGTTTGGGATCAGGGCATGAACAATGCTTAAAATTAGTGTACCTGCAAACAGACTTAACATGGGTCAAAGAAAAACAATTTTTATACTACCAAAACATATTGATTTGATATATATGTAAAATTTAATCCTAATAAACGTTAATAAATTTGGTAATTAGAGCACAGGTTCTATTTTTGCAACTTTATAGACCTTATTACATCATTATCTAATTAGCTTAATTTGAACGCACAGAGCCTGATCAAACATACAAGCCTCGCTTTCACATTTATACTATCCTCTATAATTCTCTCCAGAGTTATTCCAAATAACATCGAAAGAACCTATAAGTTCAATAAGTCTGACCTTACTACACTCGGTAGTTTTGACATTGTAGCTCCTACTTATAAGTATGGATTTGTATTGGATACGCTGAATTCAGAAGAAGTAGTTATCAAAGAGGGTGAGACCTTTATTTCTATTCTGAATCAATTCACAAACGACAATAATCATACGTACAATATCATCAGAGAATGTAAAGGTAGGATCAACCTCAATCTGATTCGACCTGGAATGAAGATGCTCATGTTGGCCAATAAAGCCACGAATGTGCCTCATTATCTCGTATTCCAACCGGATGTGTATAAATACATCGTTTTCGATCTTCAGGCCCCTGAAAAGCTTAATATAGTCTATAAACCGATTGAAAAATCAATTGATGTAGTATCCGGAGTTATGGATGGCTCACTGTGGCAGACGATCAAGAGGTACAATATGGACATCTCACTGGCGAGCCAGATGGAGGATGCCATGGAATGCGCGTTTGACATGAGCAGAGCAGGGAAGGGTGATATTATTAAGCTGGTATATGAAAAGAACATCATAGAGGGCGAAGAAGTAGATGCCGGTAGACTATTGGCAGCTTACTATAAGGGTCGCCTGGGTGAAAAACAGGTTTTCTATTTTGAAAATAAAAATCAGAAGGGATATTTTGATGAAAGTGGCCGCCCTATGAGGAAATCATTTCTTAAGGCACCACTGAAATATGCCCGGATCACCTCGGGGTATACCATGGCGAGATTTCACCCCATTCTAAATAAAATGATGCCACATTTCGGAACTGACTTTGCAGCACCTTATGGGACTCCGATAATTGCAGTATCCGATGGTCGTGTAGAAGCAGCTTCGTTCACCTCCGGTAACGGCCGTTTTGTAAAGATCAAGCATAATCAGACCTATGAGACACAATATCTTCATATGTCTAGATTTGCGGCAGGCATCTCCAACGGAAAGTATGTAAAACAAGGGCAAGTAATCGGTTATGTAGGCTCTAGTGGGCTCGCTACAGGCCCCCACGTGTGTTTTAGATTTTGGAAAAATGGACGTCAAGTAAACCCAACCCATCTAAACCTTCCTGCACCGGATCCGATGCCATCTGCTGACCTGAGAGTTTTTAAAGAAACCAGAAATGATATGTTGCAAAAACTAGCTGCTATCGGTAAACCCATTCCCGGACAAAAATTTATCCGACAGAGCAATCTGGATGGACTGCTGTTTGATAATCCTTGATTAGTTTAATTTAGAAAGGGATTTTCACTACTTTTTTCTCTATTTTCACCCTATAAAGCGAATACATGATCAAGCAATCGAGAGATGCCTTCAATGCATCATTTACTCCTGAAAAGTATCTGAATTTACTGGATGCCATGGTGATTGACAACAAGTATACTTGTAAGTTCAGGATTGCAGAAACACCCATATTTATACCTAAAGACTTAAAGTTGAAACTTGAGGCAGCCTGTGAATCGCTGGCTGACTTTATCTGCTCTGAAGAATTTGAAATACCTGCACAGAAAGCAATTGAAAAGCTTGGAATTAAGGTGCCCGGTGAGGAAGGTAAGCCCACATTTATCCAGATGGACTTTGGTATCAGTAGGGATGATGATGGAGAGTTACATCCTTATTTAGTTGAAATGCAAGGGTTTCCTTCTTTGTATTTGTTTCAGTTGATGCTTTCTGACGCTTATAAATCCACTTTCGAGCTTCAGAGTACACTGAGTAATTTTCCATCTGGAATGTCTAAGGCGGAGTATCTGGAAGAATTACGAGAAATAATGATAGGTGAAGGTAATCCGGAAAATACAATTCTACTTGAAATAGATCCGGAGAAGCAAAATACAGCCATTGATTTCTATGCGACACAAAAAGAGTTGGGCATCAAAGTGCTGGATCTCATTGATCTGAAGCTAGAAGGAAAAGATTTATATTATTGGGAAGGCAATAGGAAAATACCAGTATATAAAATATACAATCGAGTGATATTCGATGAACTTGACCAGCGAAAAGATCTAAATCCTGATTTTACTTTTGATAAGCCAATCAATGCAGAATGGATAGGCCACCCCAATTGGTACTTCAAGATAAGCAAGTACACAATGCCTTACATAAGAAATAATCCCTTTGTGCCCTGGACTCGATTTTTATCTGAAATAGAAGAAATTCCTAAGGATCTCGAGAATTATGTTCTTAAACCTTTGTTCTCTTTTTCAGGTACAGGAGTTATATTCTCTGTATCTAAATCAGATATAGACCATGTAAAAGATCCTGAAAATTGGGTATTGCAGCGTAAGATTAAATATTCGCCGGTGATCCAAACCCCAAACCCGGATGAGCCGGTGAAGTGCGAAGTGCGGATGATGCATGTTTGGAATAAAAATGATTCCAGACCGAAGATTGTAAATAATATAGTACGGTTGAGTAAGGGTGATATGATCGGAGTTAAATATAATAAAGATAAAGACTGGGTAGGCGCAAGCTGTGCTTTCTTTGAATAATGAATTTCCCTATAACTGAAATACAACACCTCATACCGCAGAAGGATCCCTTCGTGCTTGTCAGTTCTTGCATTTCACATGATGAGTCTGATACAGTGGCTACTTTTATCATACCTGCTAATCATGTATTGGTGGAGGATAACCGATTATCTCCCTATGGACTTATAGAGCATATGGCACAGTCGGCTGCTATTCGGTCAGGCCTTGCAGCACAGATGAAGAATGAACCACCTCCAATAGGCTTTATTGGAACCATTAATGATGCTATTATTCACCATTTGCCACCTGTAGGTGCTGAAATTCATACCACTGTCCATCAGACTACAGCTCTACTAAACATTATTGTCATCGAAACTCAATGTTTTATGTCTGATACGTTAATAGCTCAAAGCAAAATGAAAATAGTTTTAATGGGTGACCAGGTATGACAGGAAATATCATACTTCTACAGGTAGAGCAACAACTGACCATACGCTTTAGTGAGGTGGATTCGATGGGTATCGTATGGCATGGTCATTACCTCCAATATCTGGAAGAAGCAAGGGAGGCATTCGGTCGGGCGTATAAGCTGGGATATCTTGACATGTATGCTCATGGCTTTCAGGTACCACTGATAGATTTGAATATCAAATACAAACAAAGCATTGTGTATGGTGATGTAATCAAGGTTGTGATTAAGTTTAAATATGCTGCGGCAGCAAAAATTCAATTTGATTACGAGATATACAAAGCTCAAGGAAATATATTGGTAGCTACTGCAAATACAACTCAAGTATTCCTCAGTAGTACCGGGGAACTACAATTGATTAAGCCTGATTTTTATAAGGATTGGGAGAGGGAAAATGGAGTAGCCTGATGGAGGGTGTATTTTGCCACCGTGGTTCTATCATCAACGGGTTTGCAGATGGTCTGCAACATCATTGGCAGAACTGTCTTGAAGGCAAATCAATGTTGTCTCCAGTTGTCTCTCCTGGTGAAGAGAATGGTTATACCCATAGTTTGACTGAGGGGAAATGGAATTCACTTAGAGAGAAATATGGGCCTGCTTACACCAAATGTGCACTGCTATGTCTGGAAGCGCTTCTGGATACCGGCTTTAAGGCGGATGAGCATCCACCTTCGCTTATTATCATAGCGAGTACCAAGGGCGATATTGATTTATTGTCTGTGGAAAATGCTCAGAGTAGGGAAGCACCATTTCTGTTGTCAAATATTGGAAAGCAATTAAGAACATATTTCCAACGACAATTGGATATTATCACACTTTCAAATGCCTGTATAAGTGGGAATCAAGCCATTCTTTTAGGAGCCGATTATATCAAGACCGGTCGATATAAGCATGTCTATGCAGTGGGTGTGGACTTAATGAGTGATTTTACTTTCTATGGCTTTAAAAGCTTTAAGGCTATCAGTAGCACACCATGTAAGCCCTTCGATATACAGCGGACAGGTATCTCTCTTGGAGAAGGTGCGGCGTGTTTGCGGCTGGGAAGTGAACCTCAACCTTTCGAAGGATTACAGAGTATCGCTTTCACCACCGGAGCAGTGACAAATGATGCCAATCACATCTCGGGTCCGTCCAGAGATGGTGAGGGTCTGGTGAGAGCCATCATTAAATGCTTGGAGCTGGCAGATTACACGCCCGAAGCAATATCACTGCACGGAACCGGTACTATCTTCAATGATGAAATGGAATCAATTGCAATGAGCAGGACTGGCCTTGATAAAGTCCCTGCCTTTGGATTAAAAGGAATATACGGACATACATTGGGCGCAGCCGGTATCTTGGAGACAAATCTTTCACTAATGGCAATGTGTGCTGATGCAATACCGGGTACTGTAGGTTATGAAACCTCCGGAACGTCAATACCATTGAATTTGTCAGGTGAGAAATTTGATATTCATTATAATACATTGATGAAAACTACATCCGGCTTTGGAGGTGGGAATTGTGTGTTGTTTTTTAAGAAGATTGGATGAATAAGTGTTGCTACATACACCACTGGACCGAAATATCCCTTAGCTCGAAAGATAACAAAGACCTGGAAGATCAGCTCATAATAGCTTATAAGAAAACTTCTATAAACTATCCTAAGTACTACAAAATGAATAGTTTATGTAAGTTAGCATGGTTGGCACTAAACAGATGCTTAGGTATAAATGATGACTTAGATCATTACAAAGGAAGTGATGATATAGGTACCTTGTTTTGTAATAATTCTTCTTCATTGGTGTCCGATCTTCCACATGCTCAGGTGCTTAATCAAAAAGGAGGAGATGTTGCAAGCCCTTCTGTTTTTGTGTACACTCTCCCTAATATAGTCAATGGAGAAATGGCTATTTATATGAAGTGGCATGGTTACAATGAATTCTTAATAATACACGAGCAGTCGTCGACACAATTTTATAATCATGTTCATTTGTTGTTTGAAACTACGTCTATTGATCAATTGCTGATAGGTTATGTTGAGGTTGGTAATGGTACCGGATTGATTGAAGCCAGGATGTGTTTATTAGACCGGAACTCAGTAGATGGAACAATGTGGAGCGAGGAAGTGGCAAAAAGGTTAATTTTGAGTTCAAATAAATAGAGTTACTCATGGAGACAGATTTTGTTGAAGATTTCAAACAAAAACTAATAGAACGATTAAATATCAAGCATATCGATCCCAAAGATATTGATATAGATGCCCCCATTTTTGGTGATGGGCTGGGTTTAGACTCAATAGATGCACTTGAGATAATTGTCATGCTTGATGATGAGTACAACATCAAGTTTAATAATCCTGATGAGGCGAAGCATGTATTTACTTCTATTCGAAATATAGCTAATTACATAGAAACCCAACAAAAATGATTTCCCGAGAGGTTGTGATTACCGGCATGGGTATCAATTCTTGTCTTGGTATGAATGTGACTGAAAACCTATTTAGCCTCACCCACAGTCTGTGTGGAATAGGTGAAATGACTATCCTTCCATCTCATCACAAGAATACGCTGCCTGTCGGTGAGATCAAATACGATAACCATGCACTTGGCATAATGACTAGGTTTGGCCCATCTACGCCGCGCAGTGTGTTATTGAGTGCGCTGTCAATAAGAGAAGCAGTATTGATGTCCGGGATTTCCACTGAGCAAGTCGAAGCGTTTATTTACGCAACTACTGTAGGCGGTATTGATCTATCTGAAATACAGATGGGCAGGTATTTCAAAGATGAAAAAGTGGATTATTCTGTTTTCTCTACTCATGACAATGGACGCTCAGCAGATATTTTGACCTCGCACTTCGAAATATCTTGTCGGGGCATGACGATTTCAACGGCTTGTTCATCTGCGGCTAATGCAATATTACAAGCAGCAGAGCAAATTCGTAGAGGGCTAAAAGAGATTGTAATTGCGGGCGGTGCGGATGCATTAAGTCTGTTTACACTGAATGGCTTCAATTCTCTTATGATCCTGGATAAATCACTTTGTCAACCATTTGATAGAGATCGGCGAGGGCTGAATCTTGGTGAAGGAAGTGCCTTTTTAGTACTTGAATCTAAGGAAAGCGCACAAAAGCGAGGTGCTGAGATTCTGGGAATAGTTAGTGGATGGGCAAACACAAATGATGCACATCATCAGACTGCCAGTTCGGAGACAGGGGAAGGTGCTGCCATGGCAATGTCACGAGCTATTCAAGTGGCAGAGTTACAACCTGAGGATATAGACCACATCAATGCACATGGTACCGGTACGGGCAACAATGACGCTTCTGAAGGAAGTGCTATTCTATCCACATTTACTCATGTTCCTCCCTTTACTTCGACTAAATCGTATACCGGGCATACCTTGGCTGCTTCAGGTGCGCTGGAAGCAGTGTTTTCAGTGATATCTCTTCAGCAGCAAATGATGTTTCCTACTCTAAGATTTCATCATCCCATAAATGAGAACCTGGTTCCTGTAACTGAGCTAACCCCTGGCACGCTGAAACACATACTCTCCAACTCATTCGGTTTCGGTGGAAATTGCACCTCATTGATCTTTTCTAAATTTCAAAAAGCATGAGCGTTTATGTTCATACTGCTCATGTGATAGCCCCACATAGATTGACGATGAAGGGAGCATCCTCTGGTCTTGCCGAGCCTGATTATAGTCGCCATATCGATATCAGACAAATGCGCCGCATGAGTAAACTAATCAAGATGGGAGTGTATAGTTCGATGTCAACGATTGAAGGCTATACCGGCGAACTGGATGGGATAATCGTAGCGACAGGTCTGGGAAGTATCAGTGATACATATACCTTCATGAAGAATATGATAGATCGAGCTGAAAGTATGCTTGCCCCCACTGCTTTCATCCAGTCCACACACAATACCTTGGCGGGCACTTTGGGAATTTTATTGGCAAATCACAGCTATAATATTACCTGGTCTCAACGCTACTTATCGCTTCACTTTGCGCTACAAGATGCAATGTTACAGTTGGACACTACAGATCATCGGCAGATACTTCTGACCGCTGCAGATGAGGTGACAGATGAGGTAAGAAACATTATAGATCAGATGGAATGCCTACCGGAGGGAATTGATTGGTCAGAAGGAGCAGTTTCTTTTTTGATATCAAATCAGCGTCGTTCAGATAGAGACTGGAAATTGATCCGACAAGAATTGATCCCAAATCATTTTGTTGCAGATACTATCGGTCCTGATTGGAGTGATGTTTTCAATTGTAATAATTTTCTAAAGCTTGAATCTCTATCCCCTGAGCATGACCTAACCATGGATATAGGGCATTATTTCCTTACTGATGCAATAGGCCTGGGCCATTTACTCTCTTATCCTGATGTTGAAAAAAGAGACCGCTTTATTTCTCTGGGGGGCGATGAGGAACATACCAGTTTGCTCGAATTTCAGAGGGTATGATTTGGATTATTTTGATTTTAATATTCCTCTCAGTAGGCATCGTATTTTTATTTGCAATGAAACTCAATTGGGCGATTTTTGTGCCCGTAAAATCAACTCAGCATAGCGAGAAAGTACTGCTAACTTTTGATGATGGACCACATCCGGTTTTCACTGCTATGATACTGGACGAGCTTGAAAAGTACGGAGCAAAAGGTATATTTTTTATGATTGGCGATAGGGTAGCGCAATATCCGTCAGTTGCTAGGTTGGTCTTAGAGAGGGGCCATACACTTGGCAATCATTCCTATAGTCATTCCATTAAAAATACATTTGCGTCTGCCCGAAGATTTGAAGAAGAAATCATCAGAACTGATGAAGCGCTCATCCAAGCTACCGGTCAAGCATCAATTTATTTTAGGCCTCCATTTGGAGTTACTAATCCATCTATAGCTGCGGCTATTAAGAGAACTGGCAAGATGGTCATCGGCTGGTCACTAAGATCGTATGATACCATCCAATCCAATCCTTCAGATTTGGCAGATAAGATACTAACTAAAGCTCAGTCCGGTGATATTATTCTGCTGCATGACGACAGAAGTATTACTGCGGAGGCCATGCCGATGATACTAAAAGGACTAAAAGAAAAAGGCCTACTCTGAGAGTAAGCCTTTTCTTTGATTATAGTTTGATGTATTTTACTACTTGAAGCTTATTGCCACTGTTTATCTTGATAAAGTACATCCCCGGTGGATAATTCCTTAGATCGATAGATCGGTAATTGTTACCTGATGTGGCAGTAAATTTCTCCGTTAATATTTTGGTAGAAGTAGAATTGACAACTTCAATTTCTGCATTACTTGTATTAGGCTGAGACCAATTGACATTGATACTTCCCAGTCCGGGATTAGGATAGATGATTGCAGCCAAATCAGTTTTTATTACTTTGTTTGCTACACTGTTATTATATCTAACATAAGTTCCCAACTCATCCGCTGAGGCACATTCAGGAGATAAATTATCAGCAGTTACACAGGCTTCACTATTCACAAAGACAGCGTCAACAAGATCCGCACGGTTGATCCACCAGCCACCACCATTTGTGATACCTCCGCCAGCTGAACCGTACTTAAATTGAAGATAAATATCTTTGCCTTTAAGTTCATTTACGTCAAAAAATGAATTGATGTACCCGTCAGACTGTCCACTAAATCCTAATAATGACGGAACAGAAAAAGTAGTATAAGCTATTGGAATGAATGGACCACCACGATAAAACTCATCGTGAAACCGATTGAAAATATTTCCATCAGTAGACCAATCTACGATGCCGCCATCTGTTCCGGCAAGCGTGCTGTATTTATGATTGATGATCAGCGAAGGATGTGACCCATTTATATTCATTGTTCTGTCGATCAGAAGTGAAGATTTATACGCTGCATTATCTGATTTGATTGCATAGACATTTTCACCATTTGGACCGGTCCCACTTTCAAACTTGAAGAATACATTTCCAGTCTCTGCACTGGTGATATATACATTATTGTCATCTGTTTCTATCGGGTCGGAAGCCATCAATATAGATTTATAGTCTGCATCTACTTTAACCTGATAACTGAAAATGTGGAACTCTCCCTTAGCAAGTGAATCAAGACTTAGAGTGACTATACCGTTGCTAAGCGTACCACCAGATCCGTCAACAAAGCTCGTATGTTCAGGAAGAAGATCAGTTACAGTAACAGTTTTTGAAGTCGAGGAAGTATAATTAGTTACTTTAATAGTAAGATCAATTATTCCTTCAGGGTCTACCTCTTTTGTCATTGTCTTGGAGATCAACAATTTATTGAGACAGAAAGGATAACTAGTATAATCTGATATATTGTCATTACGTGAATTTGAACTTCCCTGATCGGCAAAGTAACCCATTCCGCGGCGTGCAAATACTTCCCAAATAAGGCAGGTATTCTCTCCATTGTATAATAGTGAGTCTGCATCTAGAATAGCATCACGACCATCAAGCAGTCCCGGTCTGCAAGGTTGCAGTTTCATGCCTTGCATTACCAAGTTTACCGCCATTGAATTTCCACCTGTACCGCCGTACAGCAAATGGTCATCACCATATTTTTCAGTCATTTTCCAATATAGATCCCACAAAGTAGTTGCCCATATTTCACCCAGATAGTGCGGGCCGGTGCTGCCTATTATATCCTCCATAGTATGCGGGTTGATAGTCATATCTGTAGAGTAGGGATAAGTTCTGATACCTACGCCATTGGTGGGTTGTTCCAGCGCATATGTACCAATTCCTCTTGAGGTGGTTGCGACATCGCCTGGTCTTCTAGTTGTAACCAGAGCGAAGAAATCACTCCATCCTTCTCCCATTTGTTCATCATTTGCCAAGCAACTTGTGTTTTGTGGTCCACCAGTCAAACGATTCGAGATACCATGTCCATACTCATGTGCAATGATGCCATTATCTAAAGAGGCATCAAGAAAAGCAGGTCCTGACGTCTCAGGTCTTTCAAACTTTGCAACTACTTCTTTCCCGTTAGCTAATTGCTGTTTGATGAGGTCACCTGTTGCTTTTGATACAAAGACAGAGGGGATATTGACAGAACCACCAGCGCTACCGCTTGCCATATTGATTACTGCATTTTCGAAATTTACGATGATGGCACCGATAGCACCATTTTCTTGGGCATTATACACCTTCTGGCTGAAATCACACAGCCCTCTGTCGATTAGGACAATTTTACCTGCCATTTCAGCCGCATTTTCAGCTTCTTCGCAAAAGTTATGAGTTCCACCGGTAACGTCATTGGCATAAACAATAGCAGATTGAACAGGTGTAGAATTGATAGCCGGTCCGAAAGCAGCTGTACCTACATCATATGAATTTTTGATCTCATCTGGAGCCGTTATTTCAAATATCGATGAACCTCGATCCCAGAGAAACATTCGCATTACTCCGCTACTACCATCTGTAGGTGTAGAAAAGTCAGCATTATTTTTTTCAGTTGTTCCATTTGAATATTGGGACAATGCTTGGACTTGATCACTATCTGCTCCTTTGTTGGTGTAATTAATCCGCTGGAAGTTACCCGCTTCTTCATCGAGGCCAAAATGATAAGAGAAATCATGCATCATATTAACCATATAGAAAAGGTTGATGGCTGCTGCATCTTTCGAAGAAGCAGGCTCATTTACGAAATCATATGGCTTATCAAAATTTAGTTCCTGACCACCATCCACATCATTATTTGGTTGATAATCACCATCGGCATCATTGAAAGCATATACATTCTGGCCGTTAAGAGTCGTATTGTCAACTGATGGGGAACCGTCTGCATCGTGCCAACCGAAAGGCGATGCGATCGGATCAGATGGGTTGATAACCAGCTTGGAGGCTGCAAAAGAAGGTGCTTCCGCAGGAAGTTCGAAAACTCTATACTTTGCGTTCTCGGCGAGTGCATTGAAATGGCCGATTGGTTGATTCATTGTGATAGAAGGTGTATGGTCACATTGATCCTGCGAGTGAAGAAAACCCTCTCCGAACGAACAGGAAGTAGTCAGACTTTCTTTGTCAACGATACTTCCATCTGTGGCATCAACATATATTTGCCACATTTTTTCTCCTTTAGCAGGCATGACTTCCATTTCATAGACCAACTGAAGCTTGTTGTCCTTAGCAAGCCAGACCAGTTTTGGTTGGATCTTGTTCGGACTTAGCGCAGGAAAAATAAATTGAGAATTGGCAGGATCTATTGTGCGAGGAGACAATACTAGAATACCAAAATATTCGGCGGCTTTCGTTACTGATTCGCCTATAGAAAGTCCGGGTTTTGCAGATAAGCTTGAGGTCGTATTAGTTTCAATAAAACGACTTTGAGATTGTTTGATTACTCCGTCTTTTCCACGGTACAATGTAGTCTGTGCATTCTTAATCGGAATACCTTCCTTTTGCTGACCTACATAGTAATAAGTAATTCCTCTGCCTTCATCAGTATATTGATTTATCAGATATAAATCAGACTGAGCGTTCATTTTTAGCTTTTCAGCGTTCTGTTGTAGAGAAAAGTAATTTGAAATCTCAGGAGGCAAGCTCTTACTTTGGCCAAAAAGTGCAATATTTGCCCATAGCAGTAGCAAGGCGATACAAATCGAATTTAGTTTCATGAAATAGTTGTTATTGGTACGACGGTTTAAAAAGAAGATAAAGATAAAATTAATTTTAAAATACAATGTTTGATATCTATGAGTAACGAATTACAAAAAATCATTTTTGGCCGCAATCCGGTACTGGAAGCCATCAAATCTAACTTAGCCATTGAAAAAATACTTATTTCGACTACAGGTGACAGAGTCTTTGAAAAGGAAATCCGCACTCATTTATATGGTAAGGAGATAGAACTTCAGTTCGTTCCGAAAGAGCGTCTGAATAAATATACAGCTTCCAATCATCAAGGGGTAGTAGCAATCATAAATGAATATGTCTATGCGCAGTTGGATGAGATTATCAGCGGTGTAAAAGAAAATGCGCTGTTCCTTTTGTTGGACCAGCTCACCGATATTCGAAATTTTGGTGCTATAGCACGGTCTGCGCTGATCGGTGGATGTGATGGTATCATTATCCCGGCATCTCATAGCGTGAAGGTCACTGAAGATGCCATGAAATCATCAGCAGGCGCATTAGCCAGAATTCCTGTATGTAAAGTAAATTCACTGCACGAAGCAGCTGATATGCTGGGTAGTGCTGGGATTAGCCTATTTGCGGCAGCCGGAGAAGCAGATAAGAAATTATATGAGCTTAGTTTCAATCAGCCTTGCGCCATAGTGTTGGGTTCAGAAAAATCCGGTGTATCAAAGAACCTGCTTTCACGTGCAGATGAACAATTCAGTATTCCACAAAATGATTTATTAGATTCTTACAATGTATCTGTCTCGGCGGGAATAATACTCTATCAGGTATATTTATCCAGAAATTTAAAATTTACATATGCGAAATAGTCCATTATTATTTTTACTACTGCTGCTCGTAGCATGCAATACATCGAAAAAAGAGGTTAGTGTTACTTCTTCACCCAATTATAACCAAAGCCTCCTATGGAAGATAGAGGCTCCAGGTGCTAACCGCCCCAGTTATTTATTTGGAACCATACACCTGATACCTCAGGATAAGTTTTTATTTACTTCAGCGATGGAGCGTGCATTTAGCCAGTCTGACGAGGTGATGTTTGAAGTAGACATCAATGATATGAAGGATATGAGTAAAATGATGGAGATGATGCAACTGGCAATGATGCCGGGAGATACCACTTTAAAGGATTTGTTGACAGTATCTGAATATGAAATGGTTCAAAAAAAGCTGGGGGATGGAATGTCACTGATGATGCTCGAACGTATCAAGCCACTCTTTTTGTCAGCTCTTGGCATGGAAAATATGTCTGAGGTCAAAGACAATATGAAGTCATACGAATTTGAATTGGCAACGAAAGCAGATTCTTCCGGCAAGAAAGTGCTGGGCCTTGAAACCATCGAAGAGCAAATGAGTGCGATCGATAAGATCCCACTTACTGTTCAAGCTAAGATGTTGGTAGAATCAATGCAGTCCAAGGGGAATGATGAATATAATGACTTGCTTAAAGCTTATCTAGCGCAAGACCTGGATGCTCTCAATGGACTTATGGGTGATCAGATGGATCCGGCTTTAGGGTACATGGATCCATTATTGAAAAACCGGAATTATAATTGGATAAGCCGCATCCAAAAGCAAATATCTGCCCACCCAACCTTTATCGCTGTAGGTGCCGGGCATTTGCCTGGAAAAGATGGTGTAATAAATCTGCTCCGGCAGAATGGAATAAGAGTTACCCCAATCAGATGAACATTGAAGAAATAAGGGCTTATTGTTTGGCAAAGCCTTTTAGCGATGAGGCATTTCCATTTGGTGAAAGCACTATGGTGTTTAGAGTGTTGGAAAAAATGTTCGTTCTATATGGCCTTGAAAATATTGATCCATCCATTAATCTGAAGTGCGATCCGGAGTATGCTATTGAACTTCGAGAACGATATCCTTCCATCACACCGGGGTATCATATGAGTAAAAAAATGTGGAATACAATCTATATCAATGAATTAAATAATGATCTTCTGCTCCGTCGTCTTATTGACCATTCTTTCAATGAAGTCGTAAAGGGCCTGCCAAAATACAAACAGGCCTTGATCAAAGGTCTTGAAAAATGAGCATATTGATCGTAGGAGGTGGAATAGCAGGAATTGCAATTCATTTTAGATTAAGACAAGCGGGGATAGATGCCCATATGATGGATCAAGCACTGGAAGGAAACTCTTCCCGAGCCGCTGCAGGCATTATAAATCCACTGACAGGATCGAACTTTGCCAAGAGTTGGAATTTTGATTATTTACTACCTGAATTATTTAGTTTTTATGAGGATGTCTCCCAGCTCTTAGGCGTAAATGTTCTGAAAAAACTTGATTTCAACAGATATTTAAATTCTTTGAGTCAGGTGAATGCTTGGTTAATGAAGACGACACTTTCTGACTATGAGCCTTATTGTGGTCAGGCAGACCCGATATCGGTTGAGAAAAATAAAAAGAACTTGTACAAAGTAAAAGTTGAGAATGCCTATCATGTAAATATGATGACATTGATAGACGGCTATCATAGCCTCCTAAGAAAGGAAGGACTGTTTACAGAGGGAATCATAGCGTATGATCAGGTATTTCCCGATGGAGAGGTAGTAAGGATAAGTAAAGACGTCTGGGATCAGGTAATATTCTGTGAGGGATGGAGGGTCAATAATAATCCATTCTTCAACTATTTACCGGTCATACCAAACTGGGGTCAGGCATTAGTATTAAAGAACAGAGATTCAATAGTAGATAGAGCTGATAGATTCAAAAATTTATTGTGCTACCAGACTCCCGAACATTGTTGGTACGGAGCTACAATGAGGCCGGTGGAGGGCTTGCCGGCAGATTTTAACTCATATCCACAGAGTTTAGAAGATGATTTTATTCAAGATTATGATCAGGCACCTGAAATACTCGATATTAAGAGTGGTCTGAGACCTACTGTGCGTGATAGAAAGCCGATCATAGGCAGACATCCGGCTCATCCTCGTCTGATGTGTTTCAATGGGCTTGGTACGAAAGGCGCTTCGTTGGCGCCTTGGTTGTCGGGTTTATTACCTGGCTATCTTAGCGAATCAGCAATCCTACCTGCAGAGGTCGATATTAGGCGGTTTGATCATTTATGGTCGAAGATCCATTAATGCAACTAATCAAGTATATGAATCGTTATATTTTCCAAAATCCGGCAATGAATTTAATTAGACGCTTAGCGCTATCTTTTTTGTTATTTTTTGTTCTAAACAACGCATTTGGGTCTTACATCTTCATTCCCATGAATCCCAATCAGGCTAATCATTTGAAAGCGTATGGAATCGTATATTGGACACTTGCTCAGGGTGCTGAATGTTGGTGGTTATTAAACTATGAGGGTGGTAGTTTTGTGCTCCCCAACAGTGCCAGTATAGAAAAAGAATGTCGTACTCGTGGGGTAACTTATAGTGTGATTAGCGATGGCCAGTTTAATGGAATATTGCAGGAGATCAATGATCCTGATGTCAACATGGATGCTATGAAACTGGAAAAGGCACCACGCATAGCAGTTTATACACCGGATGTAAATGACCAGGGTGAAGAGATTCGACCGTGGGATGATGCAGTAACTCTTGCACTAACTTATGCGGAGATTCCATTTGACAAAGTGTACGACCGGGAAATTATTGAAGGAAAGTTAGTGAAATATGATTGGCTTCACTTACATCACGAAGATTTCACAGGCCAATATGGTAAATTCTATGCTTCTCAACATACAAAACCATGGTACAAGAATAATCAGGTCAAGCAGGAAGCATTGGCTAAAGAACTGGGCTTTGCTAAGGTATCCCAACTAAAGCTCTCAGTAGCGAAAGCCATCAAGCAATATGTGGGAGGTGGAGGATTCATGTTTGCCATGTGCAGTGCTACTGATAGCTATGATATTGCTTTGGCAGCAGAGGGAGTTGATATCTGTGACGTAGTATATGACGGAGATGCGGCAGATCCGAATGCCCAAAAGAAAATTGACTATGACAATTGCCTCGCATTTACGGCTTTTGATCTGGTCATGAACCCTATGATCTACGAATTCTCGAGTATTGATAATGACGCATCAGTCAGGCAGAGAACCATCAAACCGGAAGAGGATTATTTTACCTTGTTTGACTTTTCAGCAAAATGGGATCCAGTACCGACTATGCTTACTCAGAATCACACCCGCACCATCAAGGGATTCATGGGACAAACAACTGCTTTTATACGTAATTATATCAAACCCAATGTACTTATCATGGGTGATCTGAAAGCAGCCAATGAAGCTCGTTATATTCATGGAGAATTTGGTAAAGGCCAGTGGACATTTTACGGAGGTCATGATCCAGAAGATTATCAGCATTTGGTAGGAGATCCACCGACCGACCTTTCATTGCATCCCAACTCTCCCGGATACAGACTGATACTCAATAACGTATTGTTTCCGGCAGCTAAAAAGCAAAAACAAAAAACCTAAAGAGTCAAGTTTACTTGAAAATAACCCTCATAAGGTCACCTTTATTATCTTTGTGCCACACCAAAAAAGATGTGATTCAAAATGGCAGAATATAATGTATTGGTTATCGGCTCAGGACCGGGTGGTTATGTAGCAGCTATTCGAGCTACTCAGTTGGGGTTTAAGACGGCTGTAGTCGAAAGAAGCGAACTGGGTGGTATATGTCTCAATTGGGGTTGTATTCCTACCAAAGCATTACTAAAGAGTGCGCAGGTGTTTGATTATCTTAGACATGCTGAGGATTATGGAATTAATGCCTCGGTGGAAGGTGTTGATTTCAACAAAGTCATCGAAAGAAGCCGAAATGTGGCTAATGGAATGAGCAAAGGCATCCAGTTTTTATTTAAGAAAAATAAGATAGACAGTATCTCAGGTACCGCTTTACTTCAGCCCGGCAATAAAGTTGAAGTTACTGCTGCGGATGGCAGTAAGAGAATCATTACTGCTGAGCACATCATTATAGCAACAGGAGGACGATCTAAGGCGCTTCCTAATATTCCTATTGATGGTGAGCATATCATCGGATACCGAGAGGCTTTGGTATTGAAGCAAATACCTGCCAACTTAGTAGTGATAGGAGCAGGTGCCATAGGTGTAGAATTCGCAGATTTCTATCGCTCTATGGGCAGTGAAGTTACTATTATAGAGTTCATGGAACAGGGTCTCGTGCCGCGTGAAGACGCTGAAGTATCCAGAGAATTGGCAAGGGCTTTTAAGAAAAAGGGCATAAAAGTATTGGCTAATTCTGCTGTAGAAAAAGTAGAAATTGTCGACAGTAAGAAAGTAGTTACTGTAAAAAATCGTGCATCAGGTGAGATCACATCGATCGAATGCGATATCGTACTATCTGCTACCGGAGTGACTCCCAATATCGAGAATCAAGGATTGGAAGCTACCGGCATTAAAGTAGAAAAGGGGTTTATAGAAGTCGATGAATTCTATCGAACCTCGCAACCCGGTTATTATGCTATTGGTGATGTGATCAATACTCAAGCGCTTGCTCACGTGGCTAGTGCAGAGGGTATCACATGTGTAGAAAAGATCAAAGGTATGTCAGTCGAACCCATCGACTACAATAATATACCCGGCTGTACATACTGTTCGCCGGAGGTAGCTTCTGTAGGCTATACTGAGCAGGCCGCCAAAGATGCCGGCTATGAACTAAGAGTAGGTAAATTTCCTTTTTCTGCTTCTGGGAAGGCGGCAGCTGCCGGAACTAAGGAAGGATTTATCAAGCTGATCTTTGATGCTAAATATGGTGAGTTACTTGGAGCACACTTTATCGGTGCTACTGTGACTGAGATGATTGCTGAGATAGTTGTCGCCCGAAAACTGGAGACTACCGGTCATGAGCTCATCAAATCTATTCATCCACATCCGACTATGTCAGAAGCTATTATGGAAGCTGCTGCAGCAGCCTATGGAGAAGTAATACATATATAAGCTGATACTAAATAAGATTAATGAATAACACTTACTATGATCTGATAGATCAGACCTTTTATTTTCCACAAGAAGGATTTGGATTGGAGGATAATAAGTTGTTGTTTCATGGCATTCGCTTGTATGAATTGCTTGAAAAGTATGGAACACCGCTCAAGCTTATATATCTCCCAAAGATTGAGGATCAGATACGCAAAGCCAAAAACTATTTTGATAATGCGATGTATCAATTGCAATACGAAGGTGCGTATCACTATACCTATTGTACCAAGAGTTCACATTTCCAATACGTACTTCATGAAGTATTGAAAAATGATGTCCATCTAGAAACCTCCTCAGCTTTTGATATTGATTTGATCTGGAAGTTATTTTCCTCGGGACATATTGATAAGGATAAGATTATAGTCAATAATGGCTTTAAGAATGACGCTTACATCCGGCGGATCTGCGGCATGATTCAGTCAGAGTTTACCCGAATTCTTCCGGTGATGGATAATTGGGATGAGATAGAAATTTTCCAAAAATATCTGGGTGATATGGATTTTTCTATTGGCGTGAGAATGGCTACGGAAGAAGAACCCAATTTTGAATTTTATACCTCTAGATTAGGGATTAGGAGTTCGGAAGTTGTCCGTTTTTATGATGAAAAAATTAAGCCTTTCCCAAATGTAAAATTAAAGATGCTCCACTTTTTTGTGGATACGGGCATCAAAGACAATATATATTATTGGAATGAATTAAAAAAGGGCATCAAAACATACTGCCAGCTAAAGAAACTATGTCCAGATCTGGAAGCAATAAATATTGGTGGAGGTCTTCCGATAAAAAATAGCCTCGGTTTTGAATTTGATTACGGATACATGATTCTAGAGATAGTCCGGCAGATTAAAGATGCATGTCAAGAAGTCAATATACCCGAACCAGATATTTATACTGAATTTGGAAAATACACAGTGGGGGAAAGCGGTGCTCATTTTTTCTCAGTCATCGGTCAGAAAAAGCAAAATGACAATGAGCTATGGTACATGGTTGATAATTCTCTTATGAATACACTGCCGGATGCGTGGGGTATGAATGAAAGATTTATACTACTACCGGTAAATAACTGGGATAAAGAGCCACAGCGAGTCAATATCGGTGGTCTAAGCTGTGATAATTCAGATTACTACAACTCAGAAGCACATAGCAATCAAGTGTATCTCCCACGAATAGAAAAGGGTGAGAAAATGTTTCTTGGCTTCTTTCATAGCGGCGCTTATCAGGATGCACTAAGTGGATATGGAGGGATAAAGCACTGTCTTCTCCCTTCACCCAAGCATGTGATTGTAGATAAAACAGCTGAAGGAGAGTTTGTAGATTGGCTAGTTGCTGAAGAGCAGGATTCAGAGTCTATGCTGAAGATATTAGGCTATTGATTCGCCGACCTCAATAATGATTTCAAAGCCCCAGAATAAATATAGTGGGCCACTTGTTTAATATATGCTCATAGTCGCCCTTTTTCCAGGATTTAATAGACTGTGTCCTTATCCACTCTTCAGTCCCGGTGAGATCGCGTGATATACTCAGATAAATGTCAGGTGGCAGTGTACTTAGCAAGGTTTGGAATAATTTGAAATTGCGGTAAGGTGTTTCAATGAACAAGTGCGATATACCCGTCTTCTGGATATCAGAGACGATTTTTCTAAGTATAGATTGTAATTCCGGTTGCTTCTGGGGAAGGTAGCCCAAAAAAGTGAAATTTTGGCCATTTAAGCCACTTGCCATCAATGCGAGTATGAGTGAGTTCGGTCCTGAGTGAGGCTTTATTTTCCATCCCAACTGATGCAATTGCCGTACTATTATGGATCCCGGGTCTGCTATACAAGGTGTACCGCTCTCTGACATAAGCCCAAATGAAGCTTTATCTTGTAATGATTCCATTAACCACTCTTTGGTGATTTCTTCATGCTTTGGCAGTTCGATGATGTGCAAATCAGATTGAGCAATGGGATGCTGGAAAGACTTCAGCCATTTACGAGCTGTTTTCTCGCGCTCCACAAGAAATGTGGTCAACTGCCTTGCAACTTCTATGGTATCTACAGGTAAAGTAAAAAGGGATTCTTCGCTAATCGGCACGGGTATTAGATGGACTTCAGGACTATTTTTCATGAAACAAAAATACAACTTGTGTTATATCCAAAATGTAATCGGATAGAAAATGTAGTTTTGCAAAAGGAACACACAAATCTGTATGATGAATAAATGGCATAAAATATTAATAATTCTACTAATATTTTCTACACCTGTATTTAGTCAACTCACCCTTCACATTACTTCTGTTCCGGGTGACACTCCGCCCGGTGATTTAATCTATGTAGCCGGAAATTTTAATAATTGGGACCCGGGCAATGTAGGCTATCAGATGATCAATGATGGTGGTGGGCAATATCATCTCACATTTTCTCCGGCGGTGGGTGCTTTGGAATTTAAGTTTACCCGAGGTAGCTGGGCTACAGTAGAAGGAAATGCAAGTGGCCAGTTCAGGCCAAATCGTATGTTAAACTATCCCGGTGGACTCATGACGCAAAATATGGTTATTGAAGGTTGGGAAGGGCTCTCAGGCCAACATACAGCTTCTCCACAGGTGCACATAGTAAGCGATGTTTTTCCCATACCAGAACTAAATACTACCAGAAGGGTCTGGATATATTTGCCACCTGACTATAATCAATCAACCAACACGTACCCCGTCTTTTATCTTCAGGATGGACAAAATCTGTTTGATAAGTTCTATAGCTTTTCCGGTGAATGGAAGATTGATGAGACTATGGATAGCTTGTACAATATTGATATGAAAAGTACCATTGTGGTAGGAATAGATAATGGAGGCTCTGACCGAATAGATGAGTATTCACCTTGGGTCAATGCGTCGTATGGCGGAGGAAAAGGCGAATTGTATGCACAATTTTTGGTGAATACACTAAAGCCCTATATTGATTCGCACTATCGGACTAAACCCGGGAGAGAATTCAATGGGATAGGAGGTAGCTCAATGGGTGCTTTAATTTCATTTTACACAGGTCTGGAATATGATGAGGTGTTTAGCAAAATTGGCGTTTTTTCTCCTTCTTTTTGGTTTAGCGACTCGACTTATGCGTTTGCAAACCAATTTGAGAAGAATTTCCCGATGAAAATATATTTTGTCGCCGGGGAGAATGAAAGTGCTTCAATGGTACCTGATATGCTTAGAATGAAAAATCTACTCACTGATAAGGGATTTGAACCAAATGAAATAAAGTATGTGACTCTGCCGGGATCACACAATGAAGCTTTATGGTCATACACCTATCCGGCTGCTTATGTTTGGCTCTTTTCTGACGCATGGACTGCCAATCATTTTCAAAAAAAAAATGAAGTAAGTATATATCCTAATCCTGCTCAAGGAAGGTTCAAGATTCAGTCATATACCCCTCCAGGTATGGTAAGACTCATCAATATGTATGGTCAAACTTACACTTTATATTCTATAAGTCAGGGAGAGTATGATATATCTTCATTAGTCAGCGGGATATACATAGTCACAGCGATCAGGAGTGATGAATCTACATTTTCCCTTCCACTAATTATCTATTAAGCCCAAACTGATGCAAACTAATATTGAAACTTATTTTATTAATCTGCCGGTTTTTGAAGGTCCTTTTGACCTGCTTCTATTTTTCATTGAAAGAGATGAGCTGGATATTCAAAATATTCCGATTGCAAAAATTACAAAGGATTTTCTGCACTATATCAAATCAATGGATTCCATCAATATTGATTTGGGTAGTGAGTTTATAGTGGTGGCAGCTACTCTAATGAAGATCAAAGCTCGGAGCTTGCTCCCGGTTCGAAAGTCGGAAACCGGCCAAGAAGTTGAGGATCCTCAGGAAGAGCTAATCCGCAAGATATTATTGTTTAAGAGCTTTAAAGAAATCTCAACAGAATTGGCTGAGCTGGAGAGCAGCCGTCAAGAGAAGCATGAACGCGGTGCTATAGGCGATCATATAGAACGTATCAAGCGATCTGTAGCTTCAGTCAGCGAATTGGAATCAGCTTCACTCTTTCACTTAATGCAGGCATTTGAACAAGTCATGTCAAGGCTTGGAAAAGAGAAAAAGAAATCAATTCATCAACTCATTGATTATCCCTATACCATCCAATCTGCTAAGGAGCGGATTCAGGTCATGATGCAGGAAAAGAAGCATTTGACTTTTCAGGATATCTTTTCAGAATGTGAAAATCGAATTCATGCGATTGTCACTTTTTTATCTATACTGGAGATGATCAATGGAGATGAAATTGGTATCATAAACTCATCGACTGAAATGAATAATTTCTATTTGATTCCGGCAGAAGGAGGCAGTCAAGAAGAAATAATTCATTCAGAAGAAGAATAAATCTATGGTTCCAAAACTCAATAAAATTTCTAATTATTAAAATCTGATCATTCGAAGTGATAATCTACGATCACTTTGTTTGCTACTAATTGATTGCCTTTTCTATCCATTTTTGCTCCGGCCGGTATATAGACTAGCACTCTGGCATTATCCGGAGGTAGAAGGACAGTTGTTTTCCCCGATGCATTGGCAACTATGATTTTATGAGCTATACAGTCATAGATGTCTACTTTATTATTTCCCACATTTAGGTCTACTGATTTAGGAGACTTATATGGATTGTAAATTAGGTAGGTAGGATAGGCTGCATTCTTCTTATACATGTCTGTAGCCAGACAATCCAAAAGCAATATCTTTTCGATATTAGTGGTCTGTATAGTCCCACCAAAGAACCCTACGTGACCGCTACCGTATATTGAGAACATAGTTTCGGGCGGCATACCCTTAGCCCATTGAGGACCGTCTCCCTGCGCAAAAGGGGTCTTTCCTTTGTATTGATCATAATTGGATTCTTTTATTAACCCTTCGTAGGCAATTGCATTCTTTGTAATAGACTTTTTATCAGGTAGTGCCTGTAATTCATCCGGAATATCATATGGATAATACAGGCGGGCTGCATTGGCTGCGTTCAGCATCCATTTACCCACAGATCGAGCATATCTTTGATCGTATCTCACCATGGGAAGTAGCGGCCAGGCCATGTCAAATGTGTTCATTGCAAATCCATACCCACCCATATGTACAGTACTTCCTGCCAATCCACTCACATCATAGCCGCCCCAATTACCGACTATCACTCCCCAACCTTCGCGATTGGTTGCATCGCCATCAAAGGACCAGTCCAGTAATTTTTTAATGTCAACATTTTGTCCCTCTTCTGCATTTAGCCGGGCAGCTATATATGCCCCATACGGCATTAATATCTCATAATACCTATTTTCTTTTTGTTCGGTTAGGGCTTGTAATGATTTGATAGCACCTTCTAAATAAGCCTTATCTCCATATTTTACATATGCTGCGTGCAAAATAAAAGCATAGCCGGCAGCGACATCTTCTTGAGTAGGTATGTGATTCGTACCACCTTTCATATTTGCAAAATCAAAATAGCTTGCTGTAAAATTATAATTAAGAGTGCGGGCAGATTTCAAGAATTGGTCTGCAATTGTTTTTTGAATTTTAGAGAAACCATCTACTGAGGGATAATAATTTGCTGCTCCATAAAATAAGACATTATTGAAGATATCATACCAATAATCATTTCCATAACCGCCGCCAATGTGCCCTCTTTCACTGGTGAAATTCATGATTATATTAAACCCATTCTCAGTATTGAAATAGTTTTTCAGCATTTCAACGTAGTTATAGCCGTCTTGCTTGCTTTTATCTATGCCTACCAGAGTAGCGCTTATTATCGAGCCTATGGCCCCGATAGCTTCGTGATTTTCACCATTATTTATTTTGGGGCCTTCACGTACATCTCCTATGGCTGTATATAGACCGAATGTTTTCTGAGCTGCATTTCTCTGTGTATTATCTTCCCAAATAAATGGTCTGAATTCACCCTTTGCATTCCAGTCATAAACATACGCATCAAAATCTTTTGCGGTCTGTCTCCAATCTTTCATTTTATATGGCGCCGGTTCATTTGGCATCATTTCCACACGTGCGATATTGATTTGGGTAGACGGTGGAAGGTTAAATGAAATAGATTCTTTAGCAGTTTTACAGGCTGCCAATGGCATTAAAAGGAACAGTATCTTCTTCATGTGATTTAAGTTGAATTATTGCACTTCCATAGAATGGTAAACTTCTTCAGTATCAGGTGGTGGGTCAGTTTGCCACACCGGGTCTTTCAAAATAGATTTTGCTACAAATACGGACATGAACTGAATTATGGCAATGACCAGTAGAGCGTATCTGAGCGCTATATATGAACTTACATACCAGGCAAGTAGAATGAACAAACCGCAGCCAAATAGTCTGCCAACTAACAGTCCGATCTCATGGTTAAATATATAAGCGAATTCATTTCTTTTTTCTTTCACAGATAAGTAATCAATGACTTGGAGCTGAATAGGGAAATAGGAAATATCAAGTAGTGGTCGGGCAAAGATAAGGCAAAGCACAAATGCAATTGCGCCAATGGCACTATAGAAAGAGGCATTGATAACTGTTCCCAATAAAAATAGCGTAAGTCCTATGGCAAATATCCTCAGTCGGTGTTCGGGCTTCGTAATTCTACCAAGTATGTACAATAAAATTGCTGATAAAAAAGCCGCCACTGACTGAATAGTACCCAGGGCACCTTCCTCACCCACTAAAGTCATGATGAGCATAACCGGTGCGGTGGCAATATATCCTTGGCCTATGCCCTTAAGAGCAGCCAGGCGCAACATTTTATGCCATAAGGGATGAAATTTCGTAAATATAAAAGGCGCCTTTTTGGGATTCTGAAAGCCCCCTTTATGCACCAAAATAGATGCTAAGATGGTCAGAAACATCACAAAACCTGCAAGGCAATAGTAAGCAAAGTTGATATTACCATGAAACCAATGGTTATTCTTTGTCGCAATGATAAAAGCTCCGATAAGCGCAGGAATAAGTATGCCTGCTATCGTATAGAAAAATGTTTCTATGCCATAGTAATAATTCCGGTTGTTATTATTGGTGGTATTCAATGCGAGGAAATCCCTATTAGCCCAGAAAAATCCATAACTCAGACCCATGATGAGACCGGTAAAAAATATCCCTGAGGTAGTGAGTTTATCTAGTGACATCATAGCAGTCATTGATACCCCGCTGAGTATCATACCGAGTGAGTACAATCTGGTGATTTTTATATGATTTAATAGATAACCATTCAATGCGAACGTAGCGGGAATACCAATGTAAACAGCTAACTGGAAGATCACTACCAAGCTAAGATCATCCGAATTTCGCATAATATAAGCGCCTATAAATAGCTCGATGACTGGTAGAACCATTGCATAGATCAGGTTCGTCAGCAATAAGACCCTCATAGAAAGTGGGTGTGACTTAAAGAAATGTATTTCTTGGAGAAGTTTATTCATAGGATATTTTTACAGAACATATTATGGAGGAATTTAAAAGTTAATATTTAAGCGTGTGATTATTTTGGACACCACCTCACTCTTTAAAGAATGCAGTATCTCTGAAATAGATAGTGTAGCTCCACAGATTACCTCATCTGCTGCACCATAATACATACTAATTGTATCGCCATTTACTAAATGCCCATTTGTGAATACAACATTGCCAAAGAATCCGCATGTCTCATATTCTTCAATTGGTTCGAAAATGGGAGCTTCAGATCTCGCTACTACTTTGGTGGGATCATCCAGGTCAAGTAGCAATGCACCTAAGCAATATCTATTATTTTCATCTGCACCATGATAGATGGAGAGCCAACCACGCTCTGTTTTGATAGGTGCAGCACCTGCACCGATACGTACACTATCCCAATATCCGGGTCTTGTCTTAATTAAGCAGGTTTGATTGCCCCAGTGAGTTAGATTCTTTGATGAAGCCAACCATATGAAATTTCCACCTATGTCAATTCCGGACGGACGGTGGAAACAATAGTAATTATCATTTATTTTTTCGGTAAATAAGCTGCAATCTTTATTATGTGGTGGTAATATCATGCCTTTTCTTTCGAAATGAACCCAGTCGCGGGTTTCCATCAGGCCTACTCCAACTCCATTTTCCGATACTTGAGTATAAGTGAGGTAGAAAGTGTCATTGATCTGAGTTACTCTGCAGTCTTCGATTCCAAATGTTTCATACGGACCCTTACCGTGAATTTCAGCACATAAATCCGTTGGTTCGCTAAAGTGGATGCCGTCATCACTCTGAACTAAACGTAAATGAGAAATAGTAGATAAATAAGTAATACCCTTGTGTTTCACCAGCCTGGCATCGCTCAGATCTAAATCAGGATCATTGGTGTCAAAGGAAATTATCTTCATCGATCCGCTTCCATTCAGAACCGGAAAAGAGATTTGGTTTTCTTTCTGTACCGGTCTTTCTGCAACTCGAAGTAGAAGCCATGTTTTTCCCTGATATTTAAAAACACCGGGGTTCAAAACACATTCAACTTTTAGTCCTTCAATACTTGGCTCGATATCAGAAGTCTTGATGAGTGGATTCTCTTTAAATCGCATACCCGATATTTTTTCTAAAATTATTTGACAAAGATTAACCGGATGATAATGGGAAATTCTAGAAAAAAAAGCATGGGAGCTATTAAAAGAAACAACCCCCATGCATATTCACCTCAGAATTAAATTAAATTTTATCAAATAAGATAGAACCCAGGTTTTTACCACCATATATGAAATTAACCATATAAGTACCGGGGACATATTTGCCGATATTGACAGACAGAATACTTGTAGGTATTTCACCTTTAGCATAAGAAATAGCATCAATTTGTCTTCCTTTAATATCAAACACTCTTAGAGTAAGCGCTTGGTTATTTCCTATGTCATGCTTAATAAATACTTTGTCCTTAGCAGGATTTGGATATAATGCGTGAATTGAACTGGCAAGCTCAATACTCTTATTTCCACTGGTTCCGCTTTTATACAATGAATTGATCTCAGATGCCGACAGCGCTTTATTGTACAGCTTGATTTCATCGAGACCACCATTGAAATATTGACCTCCGTCAATTGGGTTGCTACCTATACCAAATACATTATCAGTAGAATTCAGCACACCTGCAACCGGTTTGCTATTAGCCAATTCGCCATTTACAAAGATTTGATCATTCACACCATCATGTACCATGACAACATGCCACCAAAAACCTTTGACCAGTTCATTGCCATCTCCGGAATCCATATCCGAAATAAGATTAGGAAA
>Ga0073900_10000355_pt1 | contig 32666 bp, 24 predicted proteins | sample KloWWTmetKNB5Kit_FD_66666 | JGI IMG/M metagenome (GOLD analysis project Ga0073900, IMG submission 66666) | Active sludge microbial communities from Klosterneuburg, Austria, studying microevolution and ecology of nitrifiers - Klosterneuburg... | ecosystem: Engineered > WWTP > Aerobic digester >...
CACTATCTGGAAGGAAACTGAGATCAACTATTTGCATTACATTAGGTCCGGAATCATCACTGACAGCATATAGATACTTACCGTAGGTCTTGTATTCACGCCAGGTTGCTTTTTTTATGGGGCTATCTGTAAAATCAACTAGTTTGAGAGAATCAGTATTGGTGATATCCACATAATAGGTACCGTCACTACCACCCACAATAGCGTATTGACGTCCATTTTCCTCATAGCCCCAACAACTGCTGTAGCGCAATCCTTGCTGCTGCCAGTGACCCAACAATTCCACCTTATTGTGATCATATTCCTGAGCTACGGCGCTTGAGATTTTAAATAATAAAAAAGCCAGAATAGTTAATTGAATACGCATATAATAAGTTTTTTGAACAATAAGTGTAATGGTTGTTTGGACTGGTTACTGACCTAAAGTAATCACAAGATAATTTATTCTACCAATATTTTTCCGGAGTACGTTTTCGTTCCGCATTGAATCATAAGAAGATATATTCCTGACTTCAATGGAGGCAATGGGAGTCCGAGTAACCCATCTGTAGCGCTGTACGGCTCATTTAATACCTTTCTCCCTTCCAAGGAATACAGCTCTGCGTAGACCATTTTATTTTGAAATTCTGTATTGAAGATATTCAGTTTTTCGCCAGAAGCAGCAGGCTGTGGAAATATGAGCAGATCCGACTTTTGATTTACTGATTTATTGCTCAGTGAAAGATACGGATTGGAGAATTTTTTATTCAGATACAATCTATATTCGCCGGGTGCAAAAGTAAAGTTCTGAGGGACACTTGTACCCCAGATGCTGTCTCTACCGAGGTAATTATAATACCAGCCATCATCTGGAAAAGGCAAGGTAAGGGACTGCGTAGTGACGTCAAAATTACCGAGAGCAAGCATCTTGAGCCCCGACTCATCCATTCGGATATATTTAAATTTCTGCGCAAGAAAAGAAGTGATAGATGAACTTTCAAATTCAGCATGACTGGTTTTTAAATGAATTAACGCAGCAGTTACTCCATATAATTTTAATCTCTCAGGAACTTCAAGATAATCCCATCGTATCGGCTTTGGATCAGTTCGGCAGTTATTATTCACAGTGCCATCACCACATGCATTGATAGAATAATCATAACCCAATTCTCCAAATTGCCATAGCATTTTTGGACCCGGAATCGTATAGAAAAATACACTCGCAAGCGCAACTCTCTCAAGTGCTGTCTTGAGATTTTTAGTATTGTAACTTCCTGCACTATTTCCAAAATTCATCAATTTATACATCAACCGCTCTTCATCATGGCTTTCCATATAGGTTACCAAGCCTGATTTCGTCCAATTTCTGTTCTTAAAATAACCCTGTCCAAGGTCACCGGAAAATCCCATAGCAGCTTCCTGATAAGCATATGTCACATTTCCCCACAGTAGGAAACCATCAGCGCTGAGTTCCTTTTCTTCGGTGTTATCTGCAAAATGTTCAAGTATGGCATAAGCTCGTGGGTTCACCGATAGCATCGAATCCCTATAGTTCTTCAGAACTTGAATCCTGGCTGGTTCATAAGCTCCCCAGGCAGCAACATCAGTTGGTGTATTGCGCTGTGTGAAGCCCTTTGAAAGGTCAAATCTAAAACCGTCAAATCTGTAATTTTCCAGCCAATACTTCAGCACAGTGGTAACATAAAGTTGGGTCGAGGTAGACTGATGATTGAAGTCATAGCCTACATTATATGGGTGTGTGGCCACCGGATTAAACCATGGATTGTCCGTTGCAGGCCTATTGTTCGCTTTGTCCCAATACATCTGCACCATAGGGTTCTGATAGAAAGCATGATTAAATACCACATCCGCTATGACTGCTATTCCCTGTTGATGACAGACATCTATCAAAAATTTCAATTTATCTATGTCACCATAATATTTATCCACTGCCATATGTATCGAAGGATTGTAGCCCCAACTGATATTGCCTTCAAATTCATTGACTGGCATTAATTCGATAGCATTTACTCCCAGTCTTTTCAGATATTGGATACTGTCTGTAATGGTCTGATAATCATGTGCCATGACAAAATCCCGGACCAACAATTCATATATGACCAGATTGCCCGAAGGCGGAGGTATAAAATTATTTGAGGACCAAACATACTGATCATTGAGCTGATAAAAAGTTACCAGCCCTGAAGTCTTACCCGTTGGATATTTCGGCAATCCCGGATAAGTCTCAGCTGTTATATAAGAATCATTCGAGGGATCGAGTACTTGCCTGCTCAACTGGTCGGGAATTCTCAGTCCCTCCTGTAACCAATACTGATATTGCAGCTCCCTTCCTATGCCCGAGGAATCTATTTGCAGCCAAAAAAATCGACCATCAGGAGTTTTATTCATTTGATGCTCTGGCAGAGGAGTCCAGTAATTTAGACTACCGACTAGAAAAACAGATTGTTTGCCGGGAGCTTCTAATACGAATGTCAGGTTACCACCGGGGCCCGAATTACAGCCCAATTGAGCACCTGGCGGCAAGTCATGTATGAAAGTAGCATGAGGTACTGTCCGAGTAAAAATGGTATCTATCTGCTGTGAACCATTATCCACAGTAAGTTCGTATTGATATATACCAGGTGCTTGAAGTGTATCCTTATATACTATCTCCGTAGCATTACTAATCTCTATTTGAGTAATTCCATTTCTTACTAATCGCATATGTGCATTCATATTGGCGCTAACATCCATTTCAAAAATAGTCCCCAAGGGTACAATTTTAACTGGCTCGTCAGGCTTGATGATAGCTATCTGAAGATCAGAGGATGAGTTACTGAGCGGGTAAAAAATATCCTCTCCAGAACTAGCTCTTCCCACCTTACTTCCACTTACATTCCTAAAAACAAAAGCAAGCGATTTTACCTCTTCACTACTCGGCACACCATAAAAGCTTTTAATTTGATACTTCAGTTTATATAAATTGGGATTTACTTTCTCCATTTTAACTTTTGGATCATCTGTACCCCAATTACCCTGCACATATTTCCAATCATTGGGTCCGGAACTAGAAGCAGTGATCAACCCCGCATGCATATACACAGTACAATTGCAATCTTTGAGCTGCTGATTGCCCTGAGTAGCATCAAAATACACTGTGATCGTGTCATCAACCGTAGGAAAGACAGGCTCGATACTGACTTGAGCCTTGGAAGTAAAAGTAATAGCCAGAAATATTAAAATTAATAGATGTTTCATTTGCTCACATTGCAGAGTGGAATAATATTTAAATATAACATAATGGTGAATGTCTGATAAAAAATGAAGTGATATTTCAATATTATCGCCTCCAAGAGTTTTAATGTTCAAATAATTTCTCCGATATTTTTTAAATCTATTAAACTTTTTTACGCATGAGAATTATCTATTTCCCATATACTTCTAGAAAAGTTAACTACAAACCCTTTGTTAACTAATTATTAACAATACGGTGTTATATATTAAAGAAAATTATAATAACTAAGGAATACAGTCGTTTTCCTCAGCAAACAATATACCTAAATGTGTTAATACCTGGAGCATAATTACATACGATATATGATTTGCTTTTTTATTACGACTTCGAAATCTACTTTTGCCACTGACAATTATATCCAAACACGAGTAGAATTTTGACTTCTACTCACCGGATCTAATTATGTAATTTCGGATTCCCCCAAGAAACCTTATTTTTTTTAACCTAAAGACACAATAGATATATGAATCTATCAAGGTCAATAGTACTGATATTTGCTTTTTGTTCTATACTTCTATCAAATACCGGGCAGGCTCAGAGTTTTTTACTCGCTAATAATTTTAGCTTTTTATCTAAAGTCTCATCTGAGAACACACTACGCTCTAACATTACAAAGTATGCTGACAACTTTGTAGGGACCAAATACCGCTCTAGTGGTACTACACCTGCAGGTTTTGATTGTTCTGGCTATGTAAGGTTTATTTTCCAACAATATGGATATGATTTGGCCCACAGTTCCAGAGAATTGGCGACCGAGGGTAAAGCAGTTTCCAAAATTGATGCAAAACCCGGTGATTTAGTGATATTCGCCTATAATGGGTCAGTGCATCACGTAGCTATGGTTTACTCCAATAATAATGGTGATATTGAAATCATACACAGTTGTACCAGCAAAGGCGTGACAATCGAAAGGATCTCAGATTCAGCTTATTGGACCAAAAGATTCTACAGTATTCGAAGAGTTATTTAATAAAAAAATATATAGATGAAGCCGCTTTTGTAACTGACGAGAGCGGCTTTGTTATTTCTTAAAAGTCCGATTCTTCACCTAAATACAAGATTCCTGTAGTTTAAATCATTTACACCATACTTGCATATGGTAATATTTTCGAAAAAAATATTCTCCAGGTTACTCCGATCAGCTAACAATTCTTAATTTGCCTCAATAAGCAATCGAATATGGTGAAGATAAAATTTGGCACAGACGGCTGGAGGGCGATCATCGCTGATGAATATACTGTAGATAATGTCAGACGCGTATCGACCGGGACTGCCCTCTGGATGCAGGGGCAGAATATGAAGCAGGTCGTCATCGGTCACGATTGCCGATTTGGTGGAGAAATGTTCTTAAAAGCTTCCACCGAAGTATTTTCAGCCCATGGCATTAAAGTCTGGTATGCACAGGATTTCGTCAGTACCCCCATGGTTTCTCTGGGAGTAGTGAAGTTGGGTGCAGATCTGGGTATAGTGATTACTGCCAGCCACAATCCCCCCTCATATAATGGCTTCAAGTTAAAATCAAAATTTGGTGGCCCTTCTATACCGGCAGAGATAGCTGCTGTCGAAGCGTTAATCCCGAATACTAATATTGATATAACCACATTTAAATCTTTTGATCAATTAGTCAGTGAAGGACTGGCAGAAATGGCTCCGCTGGAAGATATGTATGTAGCTCATGCTGAGGCCGGATTTGACTTGAATAAAATTCGAAGCTCCGGCATACGAATTGCTTATGATGCCATGTATGGTGCGGGACAGCGGGCTATGCTCCGTCTACTCCCTGATGCGGTGGCATTGCACTGTGATTACAACCCTTCATTTAAAGGACAAGCCCCCGAACCAATAGGTAAAAATCTCAAAGAGTTTGCCGAATTGATCCGCAGAGAGGGAAATATTGGTCTCGGGATAGCAAATGATGGTGATGCAGATCGCATTGGATTGTTCGACTCCAAGGGTGAATTTGTGGACTCACACCACATCTTATTACTATTACTTTATTACCTACATCACTACAAAGGCGAATCAGGAGACGTCGTTGTTTCATTTTCAGTTTCAGAAAAACTTAAAAATCTCGCAGATCAATATGGACTCCAAACTGAAATTACGAAGATCGGCTTTAAATATATAGCAGAGATCATGACACAGCGTGATGTATTGGTGGCAGGTGAAGAGAGTGGCGGACTCGCTGTAAAAGGCCACATTCCGGAGAGAGACGGAATTTGGATTGGCCTTATGATAGCTGAATTTATGGCTACCACAGGAAAATCTTTGGAGCAACTCATTAGTGAGGTCTATGCACTGGTAGGTTCATTTTGGTATGACCGCGATGATCTCCACATCACCGAATCATTAAAGCAGTCTATCATCTCAAAATGTACCAACAACGAATTCAAATCCTTCGGAGATGAGACCATCACAAGCATTCAGTCTATTGATGGGTTCAAGTTTTTCTTAGGCGAAGGCCGATGGATTATGATCAGACCCTCTGGAACAGAACCTGTGCTGCGTGTATATGCACAAGGTAGAGATAAGGCAGACACTCGTCATTTGTTAGAACAAGTAAAAAATACAATTCTTTGAAATTTATATCTAAATTAAAATCAATGCGTAATCAATTACTAATCATAGGTTGTCTCTTATTCTTCAATTATTTTCAACTCAGCGCCCAGCCGACTGAATTGCGCGGATGTCACATGTGGCATCAGCAAAGCTCTGCTATCAAGTTAACTCCTGAACAGGAAGCATGGTATTTTGCGCCGGTGGAGCGCTCAGACACGTTTGACATCTTGGATTATGACCTAACTATTGATCTGACCAACTTTAAGCTGGCCCAATTGATTGGTAAAGCATTGATTACCTTCAAGCCAAAAATTGCCGGGAATCAGATACTCAATCTCGATCTACTAAATCTGACCATAGATTCTATCAAATATATGGATGGATCTTCATCAAGTTATACCTACATATCTCCACTACTTACAGTAAAATTTCCCGAAGAATTGGAAGTTGATTCCACCTATCAGGTTACTGTATTTTATCACGGTCGACCAACCACAAGCCCCTCAGGGTTCGGTGGATTTTATTTTGAAGATGGCATAGCTTATAACCTTGGCATAGGGCTGACAGATGATCCGCACAACTATGGCAGAAGCTGGTTCCCCTGCTTTGATAATTTTGTGGAGAGAAGCACCTATACTTACCGCGTCATTACACCTGAAAAGATTAAAGCCTATTGTGTGGGTACATTTATTTCAGACACACTGATCACTCCTGACCTGAGATTACGCACTTATCGAATGAACCAGTTGATTCCGACCTATCTATCAGCTATCGCTGCTTCGACCTATACCGATTATGATTATACGCACCAGAGTATCTATGGCGATCTGCCGGTGCAGTTAGTTGCCAAGCCGGAAAACATGGAGGATGTTAAAGAATCATTCAAAAACTTAAATTATGCTGTAGATGCTCTCGAATCGTGGTATGGAAAATATCCATTCGAGCGTGTCGGATATGTCATGACTACCCGTGGTGCGATGGAGCATCCGGGCAATATCGCTTATCCCCTATTTACTACAGCTGGTGGTATGGAAAATCGCAGATTGTATAGTCATGAACTTACTCACTTATGGTGGGGTGATCTCACCACACTGAAGACACAAGCAGATATGTGGATCAAGGAGGGGAATGCAGAGTATGGCAGCCATTTGTTTGCTGAATATTTTGAAGGACGAGCATCAATGGAGCAGATCCTTAAAGAAAATAATAACAAGGTGATTACCACCGCACATACTGACGATGGCGGTTATCTGCCGCTCTCACCTATGCCTAAAAGTATCACTTATGGTACTACTACTTATAACAAAGGTGCGATGGTGATGCACAGTATGCGGGGTTATCTCGGAGATGATTTATTCCGCACCAGTCAGCAAGCCGTACTCTACAATAATCAATACAATAACCTGACGGCTGAATCTTACAAGAATGCGCTCACAGCGGCATCCGGCATAGATATGACCGACTTTTTCAAGCGTTGGGTTTTAGATACTGGCTTTTACGATTTCGTAATTACTGATTTTAAAGCTCTTGATTTACCGGAATATAATTATGAATTGACCATTAAACAGAAATTATATCACTCTTCAGATTTCTGTATCGATGCGCCCATCACAATTACCTTTTCAGATAGTCAAAATCAACTCCACACAGAAAGAGTTATTGCTACTGGGGAGACGACCGTCATTCCTTTGAAGCTGGATTATAATGCGACCTCTGCTTTTCTCAATGCGCCGATGGCACTAAATCTGGCTCAGTACTCACAGTTGTTTAAAATTAAATCTACCGGTGGTATCGTATTTCCTTTTGGCGTAATGACGCTAAGTATCAATGCAGCTACCGACTCTACATGGCTCTATGCCGAGCATCACCTCACCCCTGCTGACAGGCCTCTTAGTGCAAATGTAAACTTTAGACTTTCTAAGGACCACTTTTGGAAGATCTCAATAGCCGACAGTACAAAGATCGGTGTAAATGGCCGATTGGAATACAGTCTTGGCTCCGATCGCAGTGTACTCACTACCGGAGAAGATTCTTTACAATTATTTTATAGACCAAACAATCAGATTGAGTGGGCGGTCTATCCATATGCTCTTAAGCTGGGAGGTAGTCCCAGCGATAAGCGAGGCACCTTCTCAATGAGAAAAGTGATGGCAGGCGAGTATGTCTTTGGCAATATCGATAAGTCTGCCCTCAAAAACCACCTTGAGAATAACACTCTTGCCCTCGCCACATATCCCAATCCTGTATCTGACCGATTGAATATCGAGTTGCCTTCTAGTCTGATGCGACAAAATTATATGTGCAAACTAATCAACTCCGCAGGTATTGAAGTCTTCAGTAATTCCGTTTCTTCAGCAGGAAATGAATTACTGTTGATGCTGCCTAAGAACCTTGCATCCGGAAATTACGTTGTGCAGATTTATGACCAGAGTCAATCATTTCTGGCCCAAAGCAAAATTGCGATCGTAAACTAAACTTCATTGGCAAAAAAAGATTTGTATCCTGCCGACTTACTGCAGGTACTTGAATTCGACAGAATAATTCACTTGGCCGGGGATCACTGTTATGGTGAACCGGGAAGGAGGCTTTTTAATGAATCACTATTCAGTATTAATTTCGAAAGGAATAAGTATCGACTGCTCATTACTCAGGAATATAAGGAGAGTATAGAGTCAGGGACACCATTTAAATTGACCTCTTATGAAGATACCAGGCCGTTTCTATTGCATTTTGAGGTGCCGGGCTATCAGTTATCTCAGGAAGAAATAGTACTGCTCAAGCACCTGCTCACTCTCACATCTAGTATCTCAAGGGCACAAGATGGCACTACTGCTAAATCATATCCATTACTTACTGAACTGATAACTGTCGCCGCCTATGAAGATCAATATCTCACAGCTATCCGCAAAATAATCGACGATCAGGGTGAAGTGAGAAATGATGCTAGTGAAGCACTTTCTCGAATCCGAAAATCAAAATCGATCAAATATACCGAGATAGAGAAGGCATTTAATGCATTGGCCCTACAGTATAAAAACAAAGGTATGCTTACCGATAATGTCGAATCATACCGAAGTGGCAGAAGGGTTCTGAGCGTACCGGCAGAAAATAAACGGAAGGTATCAGGTATCATTCATGATGAGTCGGCTACAGGCAAGACCGTCTTTATAGAACCCGAACCAATGATATTGCTCAATAATGAAATTCTGGAACTGGAACATGCCGAGACAAGAGAGATAGCTCGCATATTGAGGGAGCTGTGCGATATTCTGCGTAGCGGAGTTGAACAGTTTATAGCTTGGGCAACGCTGATAGCTCGTCTCGATTTCACTCAGGCGAAGGCCAGAATAGCTATAGATTATGGCGGCCAGCTATGCAAACTCAATCCACATCCACACCTTAAAATCATCAGTGGCTTCCATCCTTTACTTTATCTAAAAAATGTCCAGGCTGGTAAACAGACGGTTCCATTCGACCTTCAGCTCGATAAGAGTCGCCGGATTCTGCTCATCTCAGGACCCAATGCCGGAGGAAAATCAGTATTGATGAAGGCAGTAGGACTACTGCAGATTATGGTACAAAGTGGGTTTCTAATCCCAGTCTTCAAGGATAGTGAATTTGGTACCTTTCAGGCGATCTATGGTGATATAGGTGACAAGCAATCACTCGAAGAAGATCTGAGTACATACAGTTCGCACCTCAAGACAATGAAATATCTCGTCGATCACGTCAACTCTGCTTCCATGTTGCTCATAGATGAGTTCGGCAGTGGCACTGATCCCGACATAGGTGGAGTCATAGCGGAGAGCATGCTCACTTACTTTAATCACAAGCACGCCTGGGGAGTCGTCACTACTCACTACTCTGTATTGAAACTCTACGCACATAATCATGCCGGTATTTTCAACGGCTCCATGCTATTTGACAATAAGCAACTGCGTCCGACTTACCAATTTAAAGCGGGCAGTCCCGGCAGTTCATTTGCTTTCGAGTTGGCTCGGGCCAATGGGTTGCCGGATAAAATATTGAATGGGGCTGAAAAGAAAATGGGCTCAAATAAATATCAAGTAGAGAACCTACTCAATGATCTGCAGCGGGAAAAGCTAGAAGTAGAGAAGCAATTAGTCGCACTGCAAATAAAAGAGAAAAAGTTAGACGAACTCAGCCGAAACTATCAACACCAAATGAGTGAGTTCGAAATCCGTCGAAAAAGGATTCGTCAGGAGATGAAAGAATTCCAACTGACTACTACGCTAAAGCAAGAGCAACTAATAGAGGCACAACTCAGAGAGCTTGAAAAAACTGACCAATTAGAGCAAATCAAATCACTGGCAGCCGCAAAGAAAAAAGAACGACTGGAGCTGATGAATGAAATACATGTCATAACTGAAGATTTATCAGCCGGTGAAAAGAATAAAGCGCATAAAAAAGACCTCGAAGTGGGCGACTTTGTAAAAATCAAGAGCTCCGGAACCTCAGGCAATATCATAGCTATAAATAAGAAAATCGCCACCGTGCAAATGGGTGAGCTTAAGGTCGAAGTGCCACTAAATAAATTGATCTCCGAAAAGGAAAAAATAGACCTAAGACGACCTAAGATGGTCCGTACGGACCTGGCTTCCAAGAACCGTTCATTTCCAACCACACTTGATATCCGAGGCTTTCGTAAGGATGAAGCATTGAAGGAAATCCAGGAATATATAGACCAGGCCATCATGGATGGAAGGCTCAATGTCACTATTCTGCATGGCAAAGGGAATGGAGTATTGAAGAATACAGTGAAGAACTTCTTATCCCAATACAACATACCACTCTCAGTCGCACATCCTGCTGACGAGGCTGGTGGAGATGGCATTTCCATAGTGACTATTCTATAAATTGGTAGATTTTTTGTTTACTTTAATCGTTTTTCAACAGTGAAGTATCAGAGAAAAGCTTGCTCTTGAAACGTTTTTCATACATTTATACTTTATTAAAATAAACTGGACAATGCAGGAATCTTCAGAAAAAATAAAATCTTTGTTTTCACTCAATGAGGAAATAGATACCAAAAGTATGGATTTTCTGGTCCAGGCTTTATATAAGAACAATCTACCCGAATTTGATTATCTCGAGTTCAAACAATCAATGATGGCGCTCATCAATATGCCCATGGAGCAGACCCTGGCTATGAAGTCAGCGTATACTACAGGTAATACAGTAGGTCTTACTAAAGAAAATCTACTGAAGAGCGCTGACTTTTATAAAAATATCCTACAGCAAGAGAAAATCCAATTTGATGCAGCACTGAAAAATCAAACTACCTCTCGAATTGAAGGTAGAAAGAAAGAGCAAACTAAATTGCTGTCTCAGATCGAAAGAAACAAAGAACTCATACGTAAGCTTCAGGAAGAGATGCAACAAGATCAGATCCAGATAGATAAGATCACTTCTGAGATCGATGAAAATATAAATAAGATAGAACAGTCCCGATATAAGTTCGAACACACATTTTCTGCAATACTGGTTCAGATCAACCAGGATATTGAAGATATAAACAAAAATCTCTGATATGACACAAATTACACCATTTACCGGCGCAGACGGTCAGAAGAAAACATTTTGGCAACGACCTGAAGGTGTCGCCGGCACTGTCATAGGATTGGGTCTCTTGATAGGAGGAGGAGTCTTACTCTATAGGATTTTACCTTTTCTCATCACTTTAGCCAGTAATACCTTATATCTGGCCGGACTGTTATTGGTTCTCGGTGCAGTTATATATATGGTACTGGATCCTAAGATGCGCAACCTGATCTGGTATATGTATAAAAGCGTGATGCGCAAGATCACCGGCATGTTTGTGCAAATAGACCCTATAGGTATCCTAAAAAGCTACATCGAAGATCTTCAGGATAATCTGAAGAAGATGGGGTCTCAGATAGGACTACTCAAAGGACAGATGCGCAAGCTACAGACCATCATGGAAGAAAATAAATCGTCCATAGATATGAATCTAAAGATGGCCAGCAAGGCAAAGGAAATGGATAAGGATCAACATATGATTCTCTCCTCTCGCAAGGCTGCCCGACTTACTGATACAAATGAAAAATACAGTACGCTCTACACTAAGATGGAAATACTGTACCGTATACTTACCAAAATGTACTCCAATTCAGAAATTCTGCTTGAGGACACTAAAGATCAGGTCAAAGTCAAGCAGCAGGAAAGAGAAGCCATACGAACCTCACATACTGCTATGAAATCTGCTATGAATATTATTTCAGGCAATAGTGACAAACGAGCGATATTCGACCAGGCAATGGAAAGCATTGCTGATGATGTGGCGATGAAAGTGGGCGAAATGGAGCGATTCATGGAGATGTCTACGAATTTCATGGATTCTATTGACCTGCAGAATGCAGTTTTTGAAGAGGATGGCATGAAAATGTTGGAACAATGGGAAAAGGACAGCACAATGATGCTACTTGGTGGTAAGAAAACGACTCAGGATGCCGCCCTTGATCTTAATGCGCCTCGCGCCGAAAAGGAAATCCTTGGTAATCAGAATTCTAAAGACAATTCATACGACCAGTTTTTCAACGAAGCTGATTGACCGGACACTGGAATCAAAACCAATAGGGCTCAACTGAATCTCCTACATTGATGTTAGATTAGTTCACAAGCAGATCTAATGAATATACTTGACAGGGAGACCAGCCCTTATCTATTACAACACAAAGACAATCCCGTCTATTGGCAACCATGGTCAGAAGACGCTTTCCTGACAGCAAAGAGACAAGACAAACCGGTCATACTCAGTATTGGGTATTCTACGTGTCACTGGTGCCATGTCATGGAGTCGGAAAGTTTTGAAGATCAGGCGACAGCGGATATCATGAATCGTCATTTCGTTTGTATCAAGGTCGATCGTGAAGAAAGACCGGATATAGATGAATTCTATATGAATGTGTGTCAGGTGATCAACGGTAGTGGCGGCTGGCCATTGAATTGTTTTTTACTCCCAGATAAGCGGCCATTCTTTGCAGGAACTTATTACCCACCTTCACCCGCTCATGGCCGACCCTCTTGGATACAAGTAATGACTCATCTATTGGATTACTACAAAAATAAGCCGCTAGAGGTGGAGGCTCAGGCAGTGCAAATCATGGGTATCATCGACCAGACTGATCAGAAAGTAGAATCTGCCATCTCCAATATATCTGAAGAGAGTTTCTCATTTGACCCGATGTTTGCCAAACTTCATTCGGTATATGACCACCTAAATGGAGGGTTTCAAGGTGCACCCAAATTTCCACAAGCTGCTAGTTACGACCTCTTGTTAAATAGATATTTATTAGGTCATTCAGAAACAGAGTTGATTCATGTCAAACGAACACTGGCAAGCATGGCACATGGAGGGATGTATGATCTTTTACATGGTGGCTTTGCCCGGTATACAGTGGACGCTGCTTGGCGAGTTCCCCATTTTGAAAAGATGCTCTACGATAATGCCTGGCTAATTGGATTATATGCTAAAGCCTATTCAGTCACCGGAGAATTGTGGATGAAGAATATTTGTATTCATACCATTGATTTTTTGACTGCGACTATGTACTCAAAGGCAGGCACCTTTGTAGCAGCTATAGATGCAGATAGTGAAGGAAAGGAAGGAACCTACTATGTATGGTCCGGCACTGATCTGGATTTACTCAGTTCACAGGCTCAGGAGGCTCTCTACGCAAACCTGGATATTTTTCAGACAGGAAATTGGGAGGAAACAAATGTGTTGATATTTCAGGATCTGGATAAGATGCGCACCCATTATGAAAATCTGTTTTTAGATATCAGCGCATTAAAGCTTGCTTTAGATGAAATGAAATTATTTGCTTCCAAGCGTCCTTTTCCTCACATTGACAATAAAATTATTTTCTCTTGGAATGCATATATGGGGCTGGCCTTAAGTACTGCAGGTATCTGCCTCAAAGAGCCACGCTTTATCAATCAGTCTGTAGCTCTTTTGGAAAATCTACTACAACAGAATACTGCAGATGGCCTCCTCATACATACTTCCGTGGGCGGTAGGCAGGCAAGACATGGATTTGCAGAAGATTATGCGGCCTTAATACCTTGGCTGCTGCACCTTAGTCAGTCCACCTCAAGTACTGAGTATATTAAACTTGCCGAAACCTGGATGGCTAAAGCAGAGACTCTCTTCAGGGATGAAAATAAGGGATTGTTTTATACCACATCTACAATACAACAGGATATACTCACCCGCAATTTCGAGACTTATGATTCTGCCTCTCCCTCTCCTAACAGCCTTATGCTCAAGAGTTACATGGAACTTTACCTACTGACTAAATCAAATGAATACCTGGAGAAATATGAAAAACTCGCTGACTACTTCAAGCATGAAAGTTTAAAACATCCTCAGGCGCATATGTATGCAATGAGTATTATATATCAGTTCGAGCAATCAAATGAAATAATTTTGATCACCGGCAATATGGCTCGTCAATGGTCTGAATCTTTAAAATTCATACTGTCGCCGGGAGTATTGATGCGGATAGTAGATAGTATACAGGATCTTAATAAGTTAAATATCGAATCACACCCGGAAAAAACATTAATTTACCGCTGTAAAAATTTTAATTGTCAGCTTCCATTAGAGGATATAGATGCGTTCATTAAGACTTTATAGACTAGGAATTTCCCTACTTTTTTTAGCGGGAAATGTGGTTATAATCACTGCTCAGCAAGCACCGCAATATGGCTTATACATGTTCGAACCATATGCCTATAATCCTGCTTATGGAGGCCTCACAAATAGTATTAGCATATCCGCAGATGTAAGAAAACAATGGTCAGGTTTGAACGGCGCTCCCACTACACAGTTTGTGACCGTTCATATGCCACTCTACCTTCTAAGCTCCGGCGTGGGTATTGCTCTCACCAATGAGTCTTTGGGCGCACACACTCAGACGGGGGGCCAGCTATCGTATAACTATGTGATCAATAATATGGGTTTTGGATTGTTTTCAATTGGCGCTTCTTTAGGCGTTATGAACCGACGAATCCAGGGAGGTGAACTTAGGACCCCTGAGGGAAATTACGAAGGCGGCATTAATCACAATGATCCTATTATTTCAACCGGGGTCGGAAGTGTACTATTCGGCACTGTAGGCGGTGGCATATATTTCAGAAGCAACAATCTGGATGCTGGTGTAGGATTTTATCAGTTGCTAGGCACTTCAATTATTGAGAAAAGACATCAATACAAGCCCTCCAATCATTTGATTTTTAACGCGGTATATTTTATAGACATCACCGAAGGTTGGAAAGTAGCACCTTCAATGTTGCTCAAATATGATTATGTTACACTCCAGACAGATGTCGACCTCCAATTGTATCGAGGTAACTTTATACTCGGAGCAGGTGTAAGAGGTTATTCTTCCAAGAGTTTGGATGCATATAAAGTAAATATTAGTGGAAGGTTGAATGAGCGAACACTTATAGGATATAATTACGAAGGAACTCTGAGTGGCTTAAAATCTGTCAATGACAATACGCACGAACTATTCTTGCAGTTCAGAATTCCCTCAAAAATGTTAATTAAACCACAAAAAATAATTTATCACCCAAGAATGTAGTATCAAATGGCATATTATGATACTTTTGTAAAAGTTAATTGCGTTTATAGAACATAAGTCCAATGATTATCAGCTTGTTACTCGACTTTCTTTAATACATAAACAGTTGATAACAAGCTAAATAAATTTTTTAACGTATATTTGTTTAATAAAATAAGAGTTTTTAAAATTTTGTTTTGGCAGATTGCTCCAAACAAATTATTTTTACAACCTAATATCATTAGACCAAATTTTAAGGTATAACAATTTTTAAAGTCAACATGAATAAAAACATTCTAACATTAGTCGGTTTTTGTGTTCTTACATCAATGCTTCTTTCGTGTGGCAAGGGCAGTAAGATGGATGGACAATTAGTCGGAGTTCGGGACAGACCGAGCTGGAAAGGTGGAGTCAATCCTTTCGGTATGGTATATATCAAATCTGGAACACTGACTATAGGTTCTGATGATCAAGATATCAGCAGTACTTATTTATCCAGACCGAAGAGCATCTCAATTCAGGGATTCTTTATGGATGAGACCGAGATTACAAACAATGAATACCGTCAATTCGTTAATTGGGTTCGGGATTCCATCGCTCACACCATCTTAGGTGAATTTATCGAAGATGATAACGGTACATCCAGAATTGACTGGGAATCGGATATAGATTATACCGATGAGTCACTGGCTGATATGTATTTCACTGGTGACGACATGCTCAATGGTAAGAAAGAGTTTGACGTAGATAAGTTGGTCTACAATTATGAATGGTTAGATTGGCAAGCTGCCGCTCACAATAGAGGTACAGCAGTCAGAAAATCATTCATAAGAAAAGATAAAACAAAAGTGTATCCAGATACCATGGTATGGATCAGGGACTTTGCCTATTCATATAATGAGCCGATGACTCGTAATTATTTCTGGCACCCTGCTTATGATGATTATCCTGTTGTAGGTGTGACCTGGAAGATGGCCAATGCATTTTGTCATTGGAGATCTAAGATTTGGGATACGTACCGCCCTGAAGAGATTCAGACAGAAGGATTCCGTCTGCCTACTGAGTGGGAATTTGAATATGCTGCTCGTGGAGGTCACGAAAATGCACCTTACCCATGGGGTGGTTATGGTCTGAGAAACGGTAAAGGTTGTTTATTAGCTAACTTCAAACCACGACGTGGTAACTATCCTGAAGATGGCGGACAGTGGACAGTAAAAGCAGATGCGTATTTCCCCAATGACTACGGATTATATAATATGTCCGGCAATGTGGCTGAATGGACCAGTTCTGCATACACAGAAAATGCAATTTCTTTTATTCACGATTTGAACCCCGATATCAAGTATGATGCTAAGGAGGAAGATCCTGAGGGATATAAGAGAAAAGTAATCAGGGGCGGTTCATGGAAAGACATCGGTTATTTCCTAAGAACGGGAACCAGACACTACGAATTCCAGGATTCAGCTAAGTCGTACATTGGCTTTAGATGTGCACTTACACATATGGGCAGGTCTCTTAATGACTATTGATTTCTATAAAATATTTTAAAAAAATATTAAGTATAAAATCGTCGTTGCTACACGACCTGTGTATCTTTTAAACAAAAAATTAATTTATTCAACCAATATTATTAACCTTTTTTAAACGAAGTAAAAATGTCATTTATTAAATCGAATGGTTTTAAGTATTTAAAAAATTTATTGATTGGTGTTGGTGCATCAATCGTAATGCTCGGTGCTTTAGGTAAAATCCAAAGTTTTTCTTGGGGCGGACCTGCTCTTACAGTAGGGCTTGTTACTGAAGCAATTATTTTCTTGATTTTGGGTCTTTTACCACCAGAAAAAGATTATTACTGGGATAAATTATATCCAGGTATTGGTGATTATAATGCATCTATCAATCCAATCACAGATGGTCCGTCTACACCAGGTGTATCTATGGCACGTCACATTGATGCTGATATGGTAGAAGGTAAAATGGGATCTATGCTGTCAGAACTGCAGGTAATGTCGAAGAGCTTAAGCTCATTGAAAGCATTGCAGGAAGTTGATTTCAGTAAGACTCAAGAACAGGTTAAGTCAATGACTAACTTCTATACTCGACTGAATGATGCTATGGCAAGTATGGCGGATTCACTGGATGACGCAAAACTTTACAAAGAACAAATGGTGAATTTGAATAAAAATCTGGGTGCTTTAAATTCAGTTTATAGCAATATGTTGAACGCTATGTCAAGCGGCGGTCACAAAGCTTAATATTTTCACTGAATTTAAATCCTATTAAAACCATTAAAACGAAATAAAAAATGTCTATACCTAAGGAACCGCGGCAGGTGATGATCAACCTCATGTATTTGGTTTTGACAGCAATGCTCGCACTCAATGTTTCTGCTGAAATCTTTAACGCTTTCAAGGTGGTCAATAAAGGTTTGGAGAAATCTAATCAATCTTTGGATAAAACCAATGACGCACTACCTGCTCAAATCGCAGAATTCTCAAAGAAAAAACCGGAATTTGCAAAGTACGCTGAGCGCACTGAGCCGGCGAAAACGGCCACTGATGAATTTACCAACTATATTGATGGAATTCTCAAACAAATGGTTGATGCAACAGGAGGTTTGGTACCCGATGAACATTCAGCTGAAGGTAAGGAAATGCGTCTAAAAGGCTATAAAAACAAAGATGTAACTACTAATCTCTTAGTAAATCAAAAGAAAGGAGACGAAATAGAAAAGAAGATCATTGAATTGAGAGATAAGTTAGCTGCATTGTTTGATGAACCTGATAAAGCCACTTATGTTCCCAAGCTGTCATTAAACATTGATGAATCTTGGAAGCAAAGCAAGGACAAGAAGAGTTGGGCTCAATACAACTTCCAGCAGATGCCTCTTGCTGCTGTTCAACCCATACTGAATAAATTAAAAAATGATGCTAAGTCTTCAGAAGGTACAGTATTGAACTACCTAATGAATAAAATCGGTCAAACGACAGATATCGTATTTGACAAATTTCAGGTTGTATCTGCATCAAAAAAAGGTTATATCGTTATGGGTGATAAGTATGAAACGGAGATATTCTTATCTTCTTCTTCTTCTGCCCCGGGTCAAGGTTTATCCATCTCAGTGAATGGTGCTTCTGTACCGGTAACTAATGGTGTAGGTAAGTATGTAGCTACCGGTAGTGCGCCAGGAGTAAAGAAATATACAGCAACTGTAACACTGATTAATCCTGTAACTAAAAAAGCTGAATCTTATACAGGCCAATTTGAATATGAAGTTGGGACACGCTCTGCTACTGTATCTGCAGATCAAATGAATGTATTCTACGTAGGCGTAGATAATCCCATCACTGTTTCCGCAGCGGGAGTATCTAGTAATGATCTAAAAGTAAGTGCCTCAGGTGGAACACTGAAAAATAAATCAAAAGGAAAATATGATGTTAATGTAAGTAATATTGGAGGTACTTGTACCATTACCCTTTCCGGTGGTGGCCTTCCTCCTAGTTCATTTCCTTTCAGAATCAAGCGTATTCCTAGTCCGGTTGCATATATAGCTAACCTTATGGGGGGAGCTATTGGAAATGGTACCTTCAAAGCTCAACGCGGTATTGAACCAAGATTAGAAAATTTTGATTTTAATGCAAAATGTCAAATACAAGGCTTTATGTTGCGTTATGTAGCTAGAAGACAAGATCCGGAAGTTGTAACAAACCCCGGTGGTGGATTTGGCGGTCAGGTAGCTGGCTTAATAGCTAAAGCAAAACCCGGTGATACCTATGTGTTTGATAACATCAAAGCTAGATGTCCTGGAGATGCTGCAGGTCGAACGATCAACTCGATCTCTTTCAACATTAGATAAATTTAAAATAGATTTTAGATGAGTATTAAATCAATCTTGACTGTTTTGTTCTTTTTCTCAGCCTTCGCGCTGATTCTTCCAAATGATTCATTTGGGCAGACAAAGAAAAAAGCAAAGAAAGTTGTGAAAAAACAAGATAGTGAATATGTCCCGGATGACTATGTCCCAGAGGACTACGTTCCAGATGATGTTCCTGAAGCCGCGGGTAAGAATAATATGTCTACCAAACCAAAGACAACTACTACCACCACTACTCCGGGAACTAAACCACCAGTTGTATTGTCAGAGGCGAAGGATACCGCTTCGAAGCCAGATGCTGATGCACCTCTGGATGATATCGTGAATAAAAAATTGACAGAAAATAAATTAGTCTTGGCATACGAGCCACTGCACGAAAGAGATATCTTATGGCAACGCCGTATCTGGAGAGTAATAGACTGCCGTCAGAAGATGAATCTTCCATTTATGTACAATGGTGAAGAACTTTTTACCATTCTCAAAAAGGGAATCGAAAAGGGTGAACTTAAGAGTTACTCAAACGATAACTTCTGGCATAAGCAGACTACTGAAGACATCAACAGTCAATTATTCAAAGCTGATACAGCTGAAGTTTATGATCCTGAGACTGGAACTTATGTCTATCAAGCCATTCGAGATGATATAGATCCTCAGTCCATAAATCAGTTCAGAATAAAAGAAGACTGGTACTTTGATTCAGAATCTTCAGTTATGAAAGTAAGAATACTGGGTATAGCACCGATGATAGTTGAAATAGATAAGACTACCCTAATGGAGTATCCTCCAAGACCGGTTTTCTGGATTTACTATCCCGATGCACGAAAATTCCTGTCACAACATAGAGTGTTCAATGAAGATAACATCGCCAGTCCCATATCCTGGGATGACTTATTCGAGATGAGAAGATTCGAAAGCTATATAGTCAAGCGTTCCAACGTCAATGACTACAGGCTTAAGGATTATCCCGAATTTGCAGAGAATGGTGTTGATCGTTTACTTGAATCTGATAAAGTCAAAGAAGAAATATTTAATTTCGAACATGACCTTTGGTCTTACTAATCATCGAAACTAAAAAAAAGCCTTGCAAATTTGCAAGGCTTTTTTTGTTTAAATAAGTTTCTTCCATAGTGAATAAAATTCCCTCTGTGAAGGATAATAAACTCCTCCTCAATCCCTTAACCATGACTGAAATGGTTTCCTTTAGACCCTTGATTGCAAAAGACTGGGAGCGGGTAAGAGAAATATATCGGCATGGAATAGAAACCGGTAATGCGACTTTTCAGACTGAGGTACCGACCTGGAATGATTGGGATACCAATCATTTCCAGAAATGCCGGATTATCGCTGAGTTAACAGATCATATAGTAGGTTGGGCTGCACTCTCACCCATATCCTCCAGAGCAGTATATAGCGGTGTTGCAGAGGTAAGCGTATATGTAGCTCCGGAATATGGTGGAAGGCACTTTGGGATATATTTATTAGAGAAGCTGCTCAGCGAAAGTGAAAAAGCAGGTTTTTGGACGTTGCAGGCCAGCATTTTTCAGGAAAATAAAGCCAGCCTTGCTATCCATGAAAAATTGGAATTTCGGCTAGTCGGATATAGAGAGAAAATCGGCCAGATGGATGGAAGGTGGAGAGATACACTTCTGTTAGAGCGACGAAGTAAATTGATAAAATAAGAAAAAATACGCAGCATCAGACACTATAAGCATGAAGCGAGTAGTTTGTAAATATAAACTCCAAACTGCAAAAAAATAGAAAGTAGAACAATAGCCAACTTTATACTACTACACTAAGCAATCATTAAAGGGCTAAAAATCTTTGGGCAATAAGTTGGATTATACCGACATTTATCATTTATCAGCTGTATCTTAATGACTAGTCAAAAAACTTTTGAAACAGACAGGCTATTACTCAGATTAATCTGTACAGAAGATGCCGAATTTATATTGGAGTTGTTCCATACGCCCAAGTGGCTCAAATATATCGGCGACCGAAATGTAAGCACTATAGCAGAAACAGTCGCATATATTCAATCCAAAATGCTACCTCAGATAGAGCGGCTTGGATATGGTAGTTTTATGGTGATCAGAAAGATAGACCTCAAGAAAATTGGGACTTGTGGTCTGTATGATAGGGATGGGTTGGATGGCCTTGACATTGGATTTGCGTTCTTGCCTGAATTCGAAGGACAGGGATACGCATTCGAAGCAGTGGATAGAATAAAAAATGCTGCTTTCGAAGATTTTGGCCTAAACGAACTTGTGGCTATTACCACAAAAGAAAATTTATCTTCTCAAAAATTGCTTGAAAAATTAGGCTTAAATCTTGTAGGTACCACTCTGATCCCAAATGATGAGGAGGAATTACTACTATATAGGATAAAAAAGGCAGGATAGTAAACCACTACCCTGCCTTTTATTTTATTTGCTTTCTAGCTTAATTCTTTTTCAATTCATAAGTATATCCACCCGGAGCCAAGGTCATCGTCACTGTGTAATTTCCTGCTTCACTGACTGCTATATTATCACCTCCTGATTCAAGAGTGCCATCTGCACCGCTATCACCGAAGTTGATATCCCATCCGTCATTTGCTCGAAATTTTATTTCACCTACTGTGAGATTCAATGTCACTGTCCAGGTGAAGTCCGAAGTACGGTCCATATTAGTGTCCGCATCCCATCCTCCCGGTGTGGCACTGCCTATAAGTCCCCAGTCGGTCTTCAGAGCTGTCCATAAGCCGGTCGTGAAGTCACAGTTGATCTTATAGAAGCCCGCATCTGCTTCACTGCAATTCTGCTCGTCATTTTGTTCTAACTGCCCGTGAGTAACCTTGCTATCACCCCAGTCGCCTGCCCAATCTTGCACTTCTAGGAATTTGAATTCACCATCTGCAGTTATGGGACTATAAATTTCAAATTTTCCATCATCCAGCTTTCTGAATGGCAATGAATTTGCCGGATTCCAATCAGCAGGAGTTCCACCTCCTACGAGATATAGGTTGTCAGGGAAATTACTGGCAGTAATCTTAGCTGAGTTAGTAGCGAGATTCATTTCTATTTTGTATTTTCCGGCAGTCGGTATTTTAATATTATTTCCGTTGGCAGCCAATTGAAATGAACTTCCAAATGTAAAAGTTTCGCCCTCGGCAATACCGAAGTTGATTGACCAGTCACCCGGAATAGCTCTAAACTTGATCTCCTTGTCCGTAAGATTGGTTATTAAGCTGAATTTACCTCCGCCTAGATTAGTCATCGGTACGTCAGTATCCCACCCAGCAGCTCCATCACCGATGATATTCATGGTGGATTTGACTTCAATCACTATAACGGTATTGGCATCGATATCCATGACAATTTGAAAATCAGCGCTTCCAGTACCATCAGGCAACTTGAAGTTAGCGCCTGCTTTCTTCATCTCCAAAGCCTTACCTAGTTCAAAGGTGACGCCATCTGCCAGACCCCAGTTGAGTGTCCAGTCACCTGCGTCGCGACGCAATTTCCATTCTTTGCCCCATTGCATATTAACCACACCGGCAAATCGTCGAGTACCGATTAGATTGAGTGGTACATCCGTATCCCAGCCTGCCGCGGCCTCACCGATCACATTCATGGTGGTGGCTTCGATCACCGTAGAAGGATCTTTATAGGCAGTCATATTGGTTGTTAATAAATTGGATATGTACTGTTCATTATTGTTTAGATAAGATGATACTACCCTTATCTCAACATCATGTGCCTCTCCGTATAGATATCCCATACCTGAAAGAATCATATTGATCGCTTTGGCAGTGAAGTCTTTCTTGAATAGACCTACCACGGTGGTCTGGCTTGGATTGGCAAAATTGGTACCTGCCTCAGCCATCTCAATAACAAATTTGTAATTAGACTCGGAGGTACTGTACGCTGGATTAGTCCAGCTCAATGTCAAAACTACTGCATCAGAATCTGATGGAGCAGCCGCTACTGTAGTGGCCGAAGAGGTCAGCACAACCGGCTTTCCAGGGCCGAAGACCTCGAGGTCATCATACTTCTTACAGGCTGTAAAAAAGACGCCCACGATCAGTAGCAATAATGTTATATTAATTATATTCTTCATATTCTCTGATTAGAATTAATGGTTAAAGTTTGGTTACAAAATATTTTCCTCTCTGGAAATCAACCGTGATCTTATATGTACCTGCTTCGGGTGCACCCGGAAACTGTGGATCTGCGTCTTTCTCTTCAAAATCTCCACTTTCCCAGGTCCCGCCATCCAGCATGTGATATTGCGAGCCCCATACACCAAGTTCCTGGATTAGTTTATAGCCACCACCACCAATCAACTGAACCGTGATTTCATACAGTGTAGGTGTCACCATTGTAAATTTCTGATCCACATCATGCGGCGACGTCAAGGGATTATCCCAGCCATTGGGTGTAGCATCACCTACTATCCACAGGTCACCTGAGGCAGGTGGTTGTACCTTTGGTGGAATTACATAAGGTGTTGCTGATACATCCACACTGTTTGATACCAGTGTCGAGAATGTATTATCTAAAAAAGCATTCACTCTGAATTGCAACTGATGCTCTTGACCGGGAGTTAGTACCAGTTGATTGAGCATAATATCGTTCAGTTCAGCTACAGAGAATTTATAATTCAAATCTCCATTTACTGCGATGACCTTCTTTGCCGGATTAGTAAAGTTGGAACCAACTGTATCTATCTCTATCAAGTACTTAACTGACTGAGAACTGACACCAGAATTAAATTTATAATTTGGATTGGTCCAGCTAAGCACTACTGCCGTCTTAGCAGCGTCATCAAAATTCAGATTGGCTGCATTGGTGGAGGTACTAAGCACTGGTGTCGTACCTCCCTCAAAAGTCACTCTGGTCTCATCTTTTTCACAACCCACAAGTGCAAAGAGCAGCATGACTGGCAGTAAAAATTGTTTAATTATTTTCTTCATTTAATTTAATTTTAATAGTGATCAATAGCCCGGATTCTGATGCAAATTCGGATTAGAGGATAGATTATTGTTTGGGATAGGAAAGAGCTTGTATTTCTCATCTACTGCTGTACCTGAGCTCACTCCCCCTTTCCACGGCCATAGATAGGCAGCAGAGGTGAATTGGCCAAAGCGGATTAAATCGGTGCGTCTGTGTCCTTCCCAATACAATTCACGGCCTCTTTCATTTAATATAGTCTGTAAGTCGAGCTGTGCTGCTGTGATATTGCCAGTATTGTCACCATAGGCTCGGGTTCGTATTGCATTAAAGTATTGAAGTGCGGTAGCTTCATCAGCTCCTCCTCCTCCACGCAAGAATGCTTCTGCATAGATTAGGTACATTTCAGATAAACGGAATACAGGAAAATCAGTATCTGCAAATCCTCTTGTCACATCAGATACTTCACCCCCATCAAATCGGATATTTACAAATTTCTTCACGTGCAATCCATTTGAGAAATCACCCACATCAGGTATTTCCAACTGGGCCGGTGAAGTACCAAATGAACTAGTAGTGAATAACGCGCGCTTATCTGTAGCACCTGTCAGATCAGAAAAGAGATTGGCCAAGCCTTTAGTGGCCCTATATCCACCCCAGCCACTATTCACTCCAAAGTCTGCAAAGTCAGCACTGCAAGCTGCGTGTGTCAGGAAAGTAGTATTACCGTAAGCCTGTGTCCTGAGCCCATCGCAATAGATCGAGTAGATAAATTCACTTTTTATACGGTCATTATCGGCCATAAACAATTGTGCATAGTCGGGGTGAAGTGAATAACCTGCATCAATGACTTTCTTACTGTATTCTATAGCCTCTGTATATTTAGGTTGTTGGATATATACCTCTGCATTGAGGTACATTCTAGCCAGCAACGCCCAAGCTGCTGCACGGTCTATCCGTCCATATTCAGCCGTTTTAGCCGGCAAGAGATCATTCTCAATGGCTTTCAATTCGCTTTCAATGTAGGCAAATAAGGCCGGTCTCTCAATCTCCTTTGGAAGATCAGTTCCTACCTTATCCGCTTCGGTAATAAAGGTAGACTTGCCAAATAAATCCATCATTGCCCAATAGTTAAAGGCGCGTAAGAAACGGGCTTCACCTCTGGAGGCCGCGATATCTGCAGCCGCCTGACCATTGATGTTACGAGAACTCACTTTTTCCGGTGTTGATTCACGCAGGTATTCATTGATCAGTGTGATGTTGTATATCGGTCGCGCATACATTCCGTACAGAAAGACATCTGCCGCCGTCCATTTAAAGTTGTGAAAATCCTTTATAGTCAGATCATTCCACGCACACACTGCTTCATCTGTAGGTAATTCCTGCATATTGAAAAAAGACCGAATAAACGGCACCTGAGATCCTTCATCGAGACCTCCACTAATATCAGGTTGTCCCGCAGGTCCGGCATTACCGGTGATGGCCATAGTACCATAGATCTTTGCAAGCACACTTTTATATCCATCGGCTGTTGCATAGGTCTTTTCAGGAGTCAGATCATTCTGTGGATAGAGGTCCAATTGCTTAGCACAGGAACCAAGGAACACCGATATGATTGCGAGAAAACTGAATTTTATTATATTTCTATATTTCATTTTTATACTTTTTATTGATTAAAAATCAAGATTAAGACCCAGTGAATAAATTCGTGGACGTGGATAGATATTATTATCAACACCGCTATCACCTGCCAATTCAGGGTCAAGGCCTTTGTACTTGGTAATAATAAATGCATTCTGTACACTGGCATTTATCCTGAATTCAGCCCTGTCAGAAAAAATCCGGCCAAAATTGTACCCTAGATTAATATTATCCAATCTAAAGAAGGAACCGTTCTCAATGTAGTAATCTGACAAATACTGATTGTTGGTGAAATTGGATTCGTAGATAGAACTGGATACATTGGCTATATATCCGATCGGATCTTCTATTTGCCTGGTAGTACCTGAGTTAGAGTAATAATTATTATAAACATAATTGCCAAACGAACCGTGACCCGCAATTCCAACATTGAAATTACCAATAAACACTGTTGTAGCTAAACCGATTAAAACATCTGGAGCCGGCTTGGCATAATAATACCTGTCTTTGTCATCGATCTTTCCATCTCTGTTGAGATCTTCATACAGGCCTTCAATTGGTTTGCCTGATTTAGCGTCATAAACTTGCTTGTAAACATAAAAATTGTAAGGTGCATAGTCTACCGCAAACTTGCCGATGCTATTACCCGTACCACCTGAGATACCGGAAACATTTATTCCTGTAAAGTTCTTGTCATCATATCGCGTCAAATTGGTGATCTTGCTTTCTTCAAGAGTAACGTTGAAGCCAAAATTCCACATTAACTTATCATTTTTTACAGGTACGGTGTTGACTGTAAATTCAATTCCCCTATTCTCCATGTTTCCTACATTTGTCAATAGCGAGACGTCGAAATTTGAGCCCGGTGCAACCGGAATCACACTCAGCAGGTCTTTGGTTTTCTTTTGGTAAATATCGATCGAACCGAATATTCGTTCATCAGCGAAGCCCCAATCTAGACCAAGGTTAGTAGTAGTCGTGGTCTCCCATTTGATGTTTTCATCATAGGCGCTGGGACGTAGAAAACTGTAATATTTATCACCAAACTGGTATTGCGCTGTCTCTGTACTGCGACTATATTTCGGCAGATAAGAATAGTAAGAACCAATATCCTGCTGACCGGTGACGCCCCATCCGAAACGGAGCTTTAAGCTGGATACTGCCTGATTATTAGCAAATAACTCATCTTTCAGTTTCCAAGCCAAAGCCAAGGCAGGGAAATAACCTACTCTATTCTCAGGAGAAAATTTTGAACTGGCGTCTCTTCTGATAGATGCGGTAATCAGGTATTTATCAAATAAATTAAAATTGACCCTACCAAGGTAAGATTCAAGTCTAAACTGTGGTTTATCAGTCAAAAAAGCAGGAGTAGTACCAGGAATTATTGTATTCCCATCTGCAGAATATGAGGCAAAATTATTATTAAGAGTATAAATGTCCTGATAACTATGACCTGCAAGAATATCTACTTTTGAATTGCGGCCAAGGGCCTTTTCATAATACAATTGTAAATCTGCAAGCAGGTTACTCATCTCTTGGGCATACTCAGTGTTGCGTCCTTTAGTCTGATAGTTGGTTGCTGAGAGTTCACTAATGATGTCTCGTCCACTACCTTTGGATTTATCCAATCCCAAATTAGCCAATACGTGCAGATCAGGAAAAAAGTGCAGTTTGTAATCCACTTGTACATTCCCAATCAGTCTGTTGACGGTGGATTGATTGTCTCGCAGATTGATCAGGCCTACCGGATTACGTGTACCTAATTGAAGCACTGTATTCTCGTCTTGCAGCCATTCGAAATAATCACCAAAATTGTTTTTAGCATTGACTGATTGAGTAGGGTCAAAAGTAGCCGCCGCATTGATAGCGCCTTCATCCGCAAATTTATTTTTCGTCTGAACACCTCTAACTGCGACAGTAAATTTTAGGTGATCATCCAAAAAAGAAGGAGTCAGATGAATTGAACCAGAAAGGCGGTTAAAATGGTTGGTTTTCAAAATACCATCCTGATTTAGATAACCCACTGATACGCGGTAGGGCAGATTTCCCACTGAACCGCTGACACTCAAGTTATTGTCATTACCTACTGCATTTTGATATATTTCATCCTGCCAGTCTGTATTTGCTTTGCCCATGAGTTTAATGTATTTGTCATTTCCACTCTTATTGATAAATTCTCGCACTTGATCTCCTGACAATACATCTACTTTTTTAGTAATGGTGCCGAGTGAAACTTGTGTATTGAAGTTAAACCTTGGCTTACCTTTCATACCTGATTTGGTAGTGACGATGATCACACCATTTGAAGCTCTGGAACCATATAAAGCTGTAGCAGACGCATCTTTTAGGACCGAAATTGATTCTATGTCATTTGGATTGATCGTATTGAACATATTCGTCGAGCCTGCCAATTCCTTACCATCAGGACCCTTTGACTGTACAGGTACACCATCAATAACAAGCAAGGGATCATTGGAAGCATTGAGTGAAGCCCCACTCCTGATCCTAATACGGCTTCCTCCACCTGCTGCACCGCCAGTATTTGTCACCTGCAGACCGGCTACCTTACCTGTGAGCAATTGCTCCGGTGAGGTAATGTTTCCTTTCTGGAAATCTTTTGAATTGACTGCAGTAACCGAACCCGTCAGATCTTCTTTCTTCTTGGTTCCATAAGCCACTACCACCAATTCCTGTAGTAATTTTTCATCGTCTCGGAGTATGACATCCAGTGTACTCATCATCCCGGAAGTAACCGTGACCTTCTGAGTCTGAGTGATGTATCCAACCGAACTAAAGGACAAAGTGACCTCACCGGCAGGTAAATCTTCAAGCCGATACATACCATCGTCATCCGTAACTGTGCCCTGCGCTGTATTATTCAATAGCACTGTGGTACCAATCACGGGTTCTCCGGTTGGATCTAAGACCTTTCCGGTGACCCCTGTCTGACCATTAACTATGGAGAACAAGCAGAATGCAAGCATCGTAAGTAAATACTTCATAAAGTAGTTTTTAAATGTTACAATTATAGTTTCTTCAAATGAATGTGTACAAATTACACATTCATAATAGCAGCTAAATTAAGGAATTTTGGGATTTTTTAAAAAGTTTAATTTAAATATTGTTGAATGTTATTTATCTGATGAAAAATTTCAGAAATTCATCCATGCTCAAGGCATCCATAACCGAGTACTGACCAATAGAAAAACGCCTTAATTCAGCTAAATAGGCGCCAGAGTGAAGAGATTGTCCGATATCATTAGCCAGTGAGCGTATATAAGTTCCTTTAGAACAAATTACAGAGAAGTCTATCTTAGAACCTTCCCGCAACTTTAACTCCAACTGAGAAATGTGAACCTGTCGAGCTTCCATGGTAGTTTCTTTACCTGCCCTGGCAAGATCATAAGACCGCTTACCCTCCTTTTTAATTGCAGAAAAGATGGGTGGTGTTTGCATTAATTCACCCAGGAATAATGGCTTGATGGAATCAATGAGATGCTGATCTATGTGTGATACTTGAAAATCACCGGTGGGCTCTGTCTCCAGATCATATGAGGCTGTGACCTGACCCAACTGAATACTACCTGAATATCCCTTTACCTGCGCCTGAATCTCATCTATCCGCCGAGTCCACTTCCCGGTACATAATATAAGCAGACCGGTAGCCAATGGATCCAAGGTACCCGCATGACCCACCTTGAGCTTCTTGATATTATGAAACTTGCATATGGCCACCCGAATGCGGTTGACCACATCAAATGAAGTCCAATGTAAGGGCTTATCTATCAATAACATGGTTCCTTCCTGAAGTTGTTCTAAGCTGAAGGAATCAACGGTGGGCCTCATCGGGGTAATTTTAAAGTAGAAACAATGGGATAATGATCAGAAAATGGCCTGCGGAGAATCAGATGTTCTTCGGTGCGGATAGAGGGCGAAGTGAGTATATAGTCAATCTTAAGTCCGGGGAGATTTCCCGCCCAGGTAGTGCCAAACCCTATGCCCCGTTCTTTAAACGAATCTGAAAGATGAGCAGATAATTCATGATATATATAGGACTGTGGTGTATCGTTAAAGTCGCCACACAATATGACCGGATATGGTGAGCTATTAATGTGATTCTTAACTTTCAGCGCTTGCTCATAGCGAATCCTGGAAGCATATCGATACTTGACAAACATACCCCGGACACCTCTATAGGTTCGTTCGGTATCTAGCTTATGGGTATCGAGCAATCTATCAGCGTCAAGACTTATAGTATTAGAATGTAAATGGACACTGTAGAAACGATATAAACTATCCCGAATCAAAATATCCGCCCATACGCAGTCACCATTGCCACGATCGAAATCTATCCGACCCATATTCTTTATTCGGTATTTAGAAAGAATAGCGGTATTACTGTTGAATCCAGGATAACGTGTAAAAAACCGGTAGCCCAATTCATTTTCGAAGAACTTCATATTGGGCAATGTTGTCTCTTGCAGACAAAGAATATCAGGGACGCCATTTTCACGCAGGAAATAAGAAAATTTCTCTTTATTTTCTGAAAAATTAAGTGTAGGATAATTAGTCAATTTAGATAATGCCCGAATATTGTATGACATTATCTTAATGGCATTATCATCAATAGTTACTTTATTTGGCAGCTTTAATCCTATAATGCCACTGAATGAATTCCACCCGATAAAAATCATAATAAGAGATAGTAAAGAAAACTTCATATCTACAAAAAGCCATAGAATTACAAAGATCAAATTGACAATTATCAGGAAAGGAAAGATTAAACCCAACATGCCGAAAATTTCCGATTTCTGTGGATCTACCAGTGGTGAGAAATAACATAGCAACAGTAATAAAACTGCAACCACATTAAGGCTAATAAGTATGTATTTAAGAATTTTCACTTTTAATCTTTCCCGTAGTTCTCTAAAAAATCCAATTCTTCTCCAGTCAGGCTGTCTCTGCCGTTATTTTTTATTTTTATTAATAAGCCATCTAATTTCTCCTCGTCATCATTACCTGGATTTCTTCTCTGCTTTAATTCATTTTTCTTGATTAAAGAAAAAAGATTAACAATGCGGGTACTTGATTTTTTTTCTTTTGTTTTAAATCGAGAAGATGAGTGCTGAAGTACTATCGGCCAGTCGGGCATCCACCCTTTTCTCAACAAAGTTACATACAAATAACCCGCCAGCATACCACCCAAATGGGCATAAGCATTCACATCTCTAAAATTTACAAGAGTAATAATCACTGAGAATAGCAACACAACTAAGACAACATACTTTAGCCGAACTCTACCGATCAGAATTATACGCAGATTATAATCGGGAGCTAATAGACCTGCGGCCATCATCAGTCCATACACACCGGCCCAGCTGCCATTAATCCGGCCACTCATATCAAAATTAATCGGTAAGATATTAATAGTAACCAGGGTAATAAAGGCACCGGCTAGCATACAAAAAATAAACAATCTTAGAAATCGCTTATCTCCCAATAAATCTCCACAAATATTTCCAAACCAATAGAGTGCAATCATCAAAAATATAATCTGCCAAAAACCAAAATTGATAAAGCCATATGTGAAGATAGACCAAGGCTGAAAAGCCAATTCACGGAAAGAAACGGGTAGTTCCAGGTAACGAAGTATGAAGTGAAAGCTCGCCTGGTCTCCGGCTGATAAGGCAGTAGTAATAACTTGTCCAAGTATCTGAAGACAGAAAACAATGATAGTAATCAGAATTAATTTCTTGACATTATTGCCTCTGATCAGCTCATATCGGATATCTTTAAAAACAGAATCGAACATTGTATCAATTATAGCACGCTGCTTAAAAATTAATTAACTGCGTAATTTACCTTGTGATTTCCAAATCATAGCAATCACAAATCCAGTAATTGCGCCACCGATGTGACCGAAGTTAGCCACATTTCCCGTATTTGAAAAGCCCATATATAGGTCTAATGCAAAGTAAGCCATAGCCATATATTTCATCTTCATTGTAATGGGCGGAAATAATAAGCTTACCATCATATCAGGCACGATCATAGCCACACCCACTAATACTCCCATCACGGCTCCTGAAGCTCCCAGCATAGCTACTTCATTCAGCTGGGGAGACCCCTGATATTGAAAGTACCAATAGGCCCATTGACAGAGAAAAGAACCAATACCACAAATAAGATAGTATCTTAAAAACTTTCCACTACCCCATACCGCTTCCACTATAGGTCCGAAGAAAAACAAGCCCAACATGTTGAAGAAAAGATGACTAAAACTAGCGTGCATAAACATATGTGTCAACGGTTGCCATACACGGAAAGACGGTGACGTATAGAAAAACAACACCATAGCGCCACCAAATTGGCTCAGTACCACATTGAAAGCGACATACATGATCACATTTATAATAATCAGATTTTTGACAACTTCTGTAATTCTATACATATATTAGGAAAGCATTTTTGTTAGTTCATTAAAAGAAATAATTGTAAAACATTTGTCGCCATTGGCATTATGTGAAGGAAAGGAAGTAGCAAATAGTCGATCGATTAGTTCTCGAAGCTCAGGCTGAGATAATTTACGGCCACGAGGTGTAGCAAACTTACTTGCGTAAGAGCGTGCCAGGAAAGAATCCATATTTGATTTAACTTCTACATCCATCTCCAGATCATTGATGATTTCATGCAACCAGTCATCCATTTCTGTATCGCGCTGTATAAATGCAGGAAAGCCTGAAAAGGTAAAAACCCCTTTCCCATCGTGTCGGACCTCA
>Ga0073900_10000357_pt1 | contig 32534 bp, 29 predicted proteins | sample KloWWTmetKNB5Kit_FD_66666 | JGI IMG/M metagenome (GOLD analysis project Ga0073900, IMG submission 66666) | Active sludge microbial communities from Klosterneuburg, Austria, studying microevolution and ecology of nitrifiers - Klosterneuburg... | ecosystem: Engineered > WWTP > Aerobic digester >...
GGCGGCGTAGGCAAACCGCGCAAAAATAGCCAGCCAGCCAAACCCAATGGCCGAGATGATGGCGAGGATGAATCCACGAAGACGAGAAGACATGTTGAAGGGTGAAGGGTGAAGAGTGAAATAAGAAATGTTGCCGCGCAAGTTTTTCTTGTTTCTTATTTCTTTTATGCCTGCCCCACAAAAACCTGGGTGGTGTATTTGAATTCCACGGCGCCATTTTGGTTATGCGTGTCAAACATGCGGCGCAACTCTTTTAGCATGGGTTCGTGTTGGGGGTGTCCCTCTTGCGGGGCGTACGAGGACGACATCAAGCGGCCTTTGAGCGCGGCAAAGTCAAACACTTGCGCGTTTGCAAAATCCTTGCGCTCCAGCAAAATGCCCAGCGTATTCACATCGGTGTTTTTGTGATCCACCGCGCGGTAATCGGTGGAATAAGTTTGCAACATGCGCTCGTACTCACGCAAAAACGGCGTGGAGGCCGTATCGCGGTCATTCCAAATAAGCGCAACCCATCCACCGGGTTTGAGGATGCGCCGGAACTCCGCGCCCGCCTTCGCCCCATCAAACCAATGAAAGGCCTGCCCGGCGGCCACAAAATCCACGCTGGCGGCGGGCAGTGTTGTGTTCTCGGCTGTGCCGTTTGTGCTGATGAAGTTTGGGTAGGCCGCGAGAAAGTGCTCGCCCGCGAGGCGCATCTCGGCGTTTGGCTCCACGCCATACACGGGGTTGCCGTTATCCAAAAACAACTTGGTCAGCAGGCCGGTGCCGCTGCCCACATCGGCGATCACGCTTGCTGGCGTGAGGCCGCACCGCTCAGAGAGCCATCGCACCACCTGCGGCGGGTAGCCGGGGCGGTATTTTACGTAATCTGCCACGCGCGAAGAAAAGCGCTGGGTGGGGTTAAACTGGCCGCGTGTTGACATTTTTAATTTGAGCATTATCCTTGTAATAAGCGTAAAGTGCAAAATTGAAAGTAACGCGCAAAACAGGCTGATGCGTTTTATTACACGTTATATCCTAAAGTGAGGCAATTCGTATGTGGCACAGCAATGTAAAAATTAGCGGGGTGTGGGCCAACGACCAGGATCGCAACGCGTTCATCTATCTGGTAGGCGTGGGTTGGCGCAAACTCAAAGCCGACACGGACTCGGCGTTTTTGGCGATGCTGACCCAGTGTCTGGCGGCCAAAACCGGCAACCGCCCCGTAAACGCCAACGAAAATGGCGGCATGATCACCGAGGTGTATGTGTTTTAACCCGTCAAGCGCCCGGAGCGGTGCGCCCAACTTGTTGGGACGCGCTTCGGGCGCTTAAAAAGCAACCATGTCAAACACCCTTAACCCAACCCAAACCCCGCCGGGCATGATGCAGGCCGCCGCCAAAGCTTTGCCCGCCGCGCCCAGCGATGCAGTCACGGCTTCGCTGGTGAGCAACAAACATTTCACCGGAACCTGGAGCGCCAACCAGCCGCGCAGCGCGTGGGTGTATGTGGATGGCGGCATCGGCTGGAAACAACTTGCCGACTCCAGCGATGCCGTGCTGGCCGCGTTAAACATGCTGGCCGCCCATGCCGTCGCTGGCGGGCGCGTGGTCAATTACGTGGATGGCGCAGACGGCAAAATTCATGAGATTTACGTGTTTTAACCCGCGCTTTTACGCAAGGCGCAGCGTCACCAGCAGATGATGCACTCTGGCATCGCGCAGAAAGATGCGGCGGGTGGTGGCCTCATCCAGCGCGACGCCCTCCACAAACACGCACGCGCCATCTGCCAGATACACCGCGATGCGGTCTTGCGGCCCAGACACCAGCACCACCGGTGTCTGGCAAATGGAACAGGCCAGCCCACCGGCGGGCACAACAATCTCCTGCGCTCGCCCGCGCACATCCACGTATTCATACACAGAGGGCGCGGCAAGAAATTCGGCGGGGTTTAACATGAACGGGTCAAACACCAGCCGCCCGTTTTGCGCTGTTAGTCCCAGCTCGGCCTGGCGTGTCAAGAGCATTTCTTTCACCGCGCCGGTCATGCCGGGTTGTTTTGCGCCCTGCCCCGCGGGCGTGTGAGAGTATGGGTCGGCGGGGAACGCGCCGTATTCGCGGGGCGGTTTGTTAAAACACATTCCCGCGCGGATGGCGCTGTATGCGGCCTTCAACTCCGCGGCGCAGGGCGCATCCTTCAGGCGGATGGCGGTCTCTTGCGCGGCGAGGAGCAGCTTGGCCACCATGTGCCAATACACGCTGCCCAACCCTTCGTAAGCAAAAAACGTCCCAGATCGCCCGGTGAATTCGGTGTGATGAAACACCTCTTCAAACAAGGCGTGAATTTTGCCCGCCTCGGCCTGGGCCAGCGCAGCATAACGCGGGTTTTTGCCCAACGCGGTCAACGCGGCGCTCACATCTTTGGCGTTGTGGATGTGGCCGCAAAAGTGATACGCCCCGCGCTCATCGCGGGCGACGAGCGTTTTATCGCGGGCATTCGCCAACGCAGCAAACAGCGCAATATCTTTGACCCGCTCCGCAGAGACAGAGTTGCGCTCCACAAAACCGGGCAAAACGCGGTCTGGGTACAAAATGTAGGTGTGCTGGTCGGGGCGGTACAGGCGGCTACCCGGCAAGGCGTTTAGCAAGGCCAGCGAATCTTGCGCAGACAGCCAGCCCGATGACAAGATGGAGGCCTGGCCTTCCAGCATTTCATACAGATGGCCGACCGAGGCGCGGCCCTGCGCCAGATGCAAAATGTTGTACGAGTGGAAGAGCGCATCGGCGCGTTTGTTGGCGCGCAACGAATGCTCCACGTAACGGCGGGCAATGCGCATGAACGCGGCCATGTCTTGGGTGGTCACAGACACCCGCTCGCCAGAAAACCCATTCTGATAAAAATTCCAGCGGTAATCGCTCCCGGCCCCGCCCAGCGCGTCCATCATGGCGCGGCGCTGTTCATCGCTAAACGCGCCATCCAGCGCGGGTTCAAACTGGGCCAGAATGCGCTGCGCCCGCGCAAAAAACTGCGCCACCTCGGCGCTCAGGTCAATCGCGGCGGCATCGGCGCGGGCCATCATGTCCTCGCAAAAGGCCAGCCAGCGGCGCAGGTAGCCCAGGGTCACCACCGAGAGGCCCTTGCCCACCAGCGCGTTGTTGGCGTCGTTCCACTCCGGGCGCTGGGTGTTCATCCAAATGCCGCCCTCTGGCACAAAGTTCGCCATTTTTGCCAGGGTGAGCGTGAGCAGCTTTTCGGCCAGCGAGACATGCAGCACACCATCGCCCGCGCGAACCAGCCGCGCATCTGTGCCGCGCTCTTTCTCGCTGGCTTGAATGCGCTCGTCCAGATCGCGGTCAAACTCAATGGTGTTATACGGGTCTTTGAGCAGCTCTTCGTAACGCTTGATGCGATACGGCACATGGGCATGGCTGAACATGGGCCGCGCCAAAAAATAGCTCAGCCGGCCGGGGTTCAGCCGGGCGCTGGCTTCCATCAGCTTTTGCAAATAAATAATTTGATGGTCGCTCCAGTAGCCGATGTTGGCCCACGGGTTGCCCGGCTCCGGCTTTTCCCAATCTATGCCACGATGGGTGATGCGATACGGGTTGTAGCCATCGGCGGTGGTGGCGTTCAGAAACGCGCACACCATCCCCTCTGCAAACTCCGGGTAAGAAAAGGCCAGCGCCTCCCAGTTCTGAAAAATATCGCGCCAGTTGCCCTCGTAATCCAGCCGCAGCCCGCCATCTGGTTTTTTGATGTTGATGGCAAAGCGGTTCCACGGGCGGCTGGGGTCGCCGTGCCTGCGGCTGAAGGTGAGCGGCAAAAACGCGCTGCTCAGGCGGATGAGGTCTGGCTGGGCGGTGGCCGCCGCGCGCTGGCGCAGCTCTGCAATGTGCAGGCTGGCGGGCAGGCTGGCAAAAAAACCGGCCTGCGCCTGCATCACCGGCGGGCTGTGCGCGGCCACAAAATCGGCAAAGTCGGCGGTTTTAACCAGATATTCATCCGCAAAAATGCCGCCGCGCATGATGTTGAACATGGCGTTGGCAAAGTGATGCGCGTCGTATTGCGGGTCGCCAGAAAGTTGCAGGCCATCGGCGCGGGCCACAATCTGGCGCAGGGCTTTTTGCCCGGCCAAAATGTCATCTTCAATCTCGCGGCACAGCGCGGCGGGGTCGCCTTGCAAGCGGCTGATGGCTTGCACGATGGCCGCGCCATCCTGCTGACCCTCCAGCGTGAAGTGCCACGAGCGCTCCTGACCGGGGGGCAGATCCAGGTCTGCGCACACAAAATAGGCGCCGCGCCGTCCGCGCGCCTCGGTCTCGGTTGTCACCATGCGCCCGGCCCGAAAGCCATCCAACTGAACAGATGAAAGCAGATGCGCGGCGGGGGCCAGCCCAACCTGCGCCACCGCCGTCGCCAAAAGCGACTCGCTCGGCTCGGCCAGATCGGTGAGGGTGGAGTTGAGCGCAAAAATGCCCAGCCCGGTCTGCGGGTGCAGCTCGCTGCGTTTGTAGGCATCCAGCAGAACAGACAAGGTGTTCTGCGTGTCGGTCATCACATGCGCGGGCAAAATATTTTGCGCGCCATCCAGCAGGCGGGCATGGGCTGCGCCCGCGCCGGTGTTGCCCAGCCACGATGTTTTGACAAACCCGAATTTCTCGCTGGAGCGCCACGCATAGCGGAAAACAAGCGCAAGGTCATGGTTGATTTCTTCAAACACCAGCGCGGAGCCGATGATGTTTTTGTAAATGTTGCGGGTGATGGCATACGCGCCGCGCTGACGGTTGGAGAACGGCTCCCACACGCTCACACGGCCCGCACGCTCCACCATCAAAATGGTTTTTGAGCCGGTGTTCTCGCTGTTCTCGGTGATCTTGTCTGCGGTGTAATACGGAAAGATGGCGCGGCTGGCATCCACCCGCCCGGCGGTCAGCCCGCCGGTGGAGGCCGCAAACAGCCAGTGATCTGAGCTGGAGACGACGCTGATAAAAAACGGCTCCATCGCGTCGTAATTTTCAATTTTGTAAAACGAATCGCCCAGCATGGAGACGAACCCGCCGCGCACCTCTTGCTGCTGCGGTTTTTGTTCGCTCTGGCCGATGAATACCGGGCGGGCGCTGGTGTGTTGCATGGTCATGATGGCGTATCGGTTGGCGCAACCTTCACCCAATCCACCATCATGCGGGGCTGGTTGCGCTGAATCATCTGAGCAGTGGCCTGGGGCAGGCCAAAATAAGGCTGGCGAACACCATTTGTTTTAAACGGGTAAATGCCGCCCAGCGCGAAGTTAAGAATAAGAAACTTTGGCCCGTCAAACACCCACGCGCCGTAATGCTCAATCATCGGGCGGGTGACGCGGTAGATCAGCGCGTCATCCACCCGGAAGAGCAGCTCGCTGGCCGGGCTGATCTCGGCAGAGTAGACATGCCAGCCCGCAACGCCGTCGGCCCCGGCAAAGTATTTGCGGTTGACAAACGGCGTCTCGCCAAAGTAGCCGGGGCCATGCACGGCGGCGTTGGCCCAGTCTGGCTCGCCCACGTTTTCCATGATGTCAATCTCGCCGCAGCCCGGCCAGTCGCCGGTTGACCCCAGCAGCCAGAACGCGGGCCACAGCCCAACCCCGGCGCTCAGCTTTATCCGCGCAGAGACTACGCCGCGCGTGAACTCCACTTTGCCGCGCGTGTTCAGGCGGCCAGAGATGAAGTCAAAGCGCTGGCCGTCTGCGGTGGCGTAGCCGGGGCGATGGCGCGGGTGAAGGACAAGCGCGCCGTTTGCCCCGGCCTCATCGCCCGGCTGCAGATACACCGTCTCCGGCGAATCCACATACGCCTGCTGTTCGTTGTTGACAACGTGGCCGGTCACTTCCACATTCCACCGGCTGCGATCCAGCTCCGGCGCGGCAAAGTCATCAAAAAATAACGTGTTCATGGGGGTCTGGCTCACGGATTTTTTTGATACACCCGCACGTAATCCACAAGGGTTTGCGTTGGGAAAACGGTGTCCAGCCCAATCATCCCGGCCAGTTGGCCGCCCACCGCCATGTTCAGAATGATGAAGAAGGGATGGTCGCCCACCCAGGGGCGCTCGCCCACATCGGCGTGGGTGACGGTGTGATATTTCACGCCATCGTAAAACCAGTCAATCTGGCCGGGTTGCCATTCCACCGCGTAGGTGTGAAAGGCATCGGCGATGTTGTAGGTCTGGCGGTTCCATTTGCCAATGCCCAGCGCGCCAGAATAGCCCGGCCCGTGCAGTGTGCCCATGATCAGGTCTGGCTCTTTGCCGATGTATTCCATGATGTCAATCTCGCCGCAGTCCGGCCAGTTTTTGCCGTCAAAGTCCGCGCCCAGCATCCAAAAGGCGGGCCACAGCCCTTTGCCGGCTGGAACTTTTATGCGCGCTTCTATGCGCCCGTATTGAAAGGTTTGCAACCCCTGCGTTTTTAAGCGGGCCGAGGTGTAATACGAGTCATCCAGTTTTTCCTGACGCGCTTCAATCACAAGGTTGCCGTTTTCAACGCGGGCGTTTTCTGGGCGGGCGGTGTATTTTTGGGCCTCGCCGTTGCCCCATCCCCCCGCGCCCAGGTCAAAGGTCCAGTTGCTTTTGTTGATGGCGCTGCCATCGAATTCATCATGCCAGGCCAGCTTCCAGCCGGCGGGAGCGGGCACGGGCGTGGGGGCGGGCGTTGGCGCAAGTGTGGGCACGAGCGTGGGGGCAGGCGCGGCGGCACACCCGCTCAGCCCCATCCAACCGGCCAGCGCAATGGCGCAAAGGTAATGAAGCGTTTTCATCTGGTCTCAGCCTTTTACAGAACCGGCAGTCAAGCCAGAAATGATGTAGCGTTGCAGGAACAGGAAGAGCAGCAACATGGGCAGGGTGAGCATGAGCACCGCCGCGGCCAGCGTGGGCCAGTTGCTGCCATACACACCCTGGAACACAATCAGCCCGCGCGTGATGGGGTAATAGTCTTTGCTGGTCAGGTAAATGGTGGGGGTGATGATCTCGTTCCAGATGCCGATGGCCTGCAAGACGATGACGGTTGCCAGCGCCGGTTGGATGAGCGGCAGCACCACCGACCACACAAATCGGAAGTAGCCGCAGCCATCCATCGCCGCCGCTTCATCCAGCTCTTTGGGCACAGTTTTGATGTAGTTCACCAAAATCACAATGCCAATGGGGTTGACCACAAACAGCAGGATGTAGCCGATGGGGTTGTTGTATAAGCCCAGGTTCAGCACAAGCTGAAACTGAGGGATGAGCGCGGGCGGCAGAAAGAGCGCGATCACAAACAGCGTGAGCAGCGCGCCAGAAAACTTGACATACCCCCGCGCAATGGGGAAGGCCACATACACCGCCGTGATCACGTAAATGGTGGTGGCGGCAAATGTGTAAATGGCCGAGTTGAGCAGATACTTTGGAAAGCTGGCTTTGTTCCACGCATCCACAAAGTTCTGAAAATTCAGCTCAATCGCCGGGCCGGTGGCGTCTTTCATAAACGCGGGCATGGTCTTGAGCGATGTGTTGACCAGCATGAGCAACGGCCCAAGATAAATGACCGCCAAAATGAGCAAAAAGGCATACGAGCCAATGCGGCCCCAGGGAATCCGCCGCATGGCGGGGGCTTGTGTAGTTGTTGTCATCCCAAAATCCTCGCTTCTCTGCGCCGCAGAATGAATTGCACGGTCATGCCAATGACCAGCACCAGCAAAAACAAAATGATGGACGCCGCCGCCGCGTAGCCCTGGCGGAAGCTGCTGGTCACGCTGCCCGATGTCTGGCCGAAGCCGGTGGCGTATATCAGGTAGCCCAGCACCTGTGTGCCGTTGCGGTAACCAATCAGCACAAGGAACAACTGCCACGCCTGAAGGCTGCCGATGATGTTGAGCGTGAGGTTGGTGTTTACGCTGGGGGTGAGCAGGGGCCACGTGACGTTTGTAAACGCCTGCCACGAGCTGGCCCCGTCAATCTTGGCGGCCTCATACAAATCAGATGGGATGGTTTGCAGCCCGGACAAAAAGATGATCATGGTCGTGCCCATGTTGGCCCAAATCTGCACCACAATCACCCACGCAAACGCCTCGGAGGGCTGGCCGCCCAGAAACTCAGAACGCATGCCGAACAAATCTAAAAACCGGGCCATTGGGCCGCCCAGCGGGAACAAAAACAGCGACCAGATCAGGCCTTGAATGACCGCGCCCAAAATAACTGGCATGAAATACAGGGTGCGGAACACATTGGTGCCGCGCAGTCTTTGGTTAAGCACAACCGCCGCCAGCAAACCCAGCGCAAACTGAATGGTTGTGACAAAAAAGCAAAACACCAGCGTGCGGCCCAAAGCATCCAGATTGTCTTTGGAAGCCTGCCCCATAAATAAAAATTCTTTGTAGTTCTCCAGCCCCAGCCAGTGCATGGGCGCGCCCTGCAAACCAGTGGCATCGGTGAAGGAATACAACGATGTCGCCAGCGAGGGCAGCAGCGCGATGACGAGGTAGAAAATCACGCCGGGTAGCAGCAATAAGTAGGGAATGAATCTGGCCCAGCCGCGGCCAAAGTGATATGTCATGGCGCATCCTCCTTGAAACAAGAAGTCAACAAAAAACAAAGCAGGCTCTCCAATCTTTTACGTCGGAAAGCCTGCCAGAACATCACGCTATTTCACCGCGTCCAAACCCGACTTCAGATCGGCCTGAACTTTGTCGGCCAGCGTCTTCGGGTCATCGTAAGTGCCAAACGGCTTGAAGTACGACGCCCATGGGTTGGCAAACTGCCCCGCGCCCTTGGGGCCAACGTAGTATTGCTCATACCCCACGCGGAAGTTGGCCAGATACGGGGCCACTTCTGCGCCAATGCCCGTGTTCAGCTTGGCAGTTGGCTGGGTGGGGATGAAGCCTACGGCATTCGCAAACGCCTGATAGTTATCCGGGGCGGAGAACTCGGTCAGATACTTCATCGCCGCATCCTTGTTTGGCGACTTGGCGGCCACAACCCAACCCTGGTCGTATTTGCCAAACAAATACTTGTTGTCATCGGCCTTGTCCGAGCCGGGGAAGGGAATGTAGCCCCATTTGAAGCTGGGCTTGGCCTCGTCAATCGCCGGGCCATACCAGGTGCCGCCGGGGAACATCGCCACCGCGCCAGAGGCAAACCGGCCAGGCGCCGCGTCGCCAGCGATGCCGCTCGCGCCGGCTTCCATCATGTCGCGGGCGTAAATCTGCATCTTGGTCCACATTTCGATGGCCTTCGCGTCATTCCAGGTGATCTTGCCCGTCCACAGGCCCTCCACCAGCGCGGCCTGATCTGGATACAACGCGCCAAGCAAGCCGTATGCGCCCACAAAAATCGGCCAGCCATCTTTGCCACCCGCTGTCATGCAGGCGATCTTGGCCTTCTTGAAGGTCTCGCACGCCGTCACCAGCTCTTGCCAGGTGGTGGGAACTTTGACGTTGTTGGCGGCGAACATGTCTTTGTTGTAATAAATGCCGCTATACGACACGCGCCCCAGGTTGATCTCGTACACTTTTCCGTTGTAGCTGCCCGCGTCCTTGATCGTGGCCGCGTCGTAATTCTTCACAAACGGTTGATCGCTCAGATCCATCAGCAGACCAGCCTCAATCAACTGCTGCCAGTTGGGCGCGTCCACTTTTTTCATATATGGCTGGGCCTGATTGGCAAAGCCAAACATGTCAATCACGTCCACATCGTTGGCGGTCAAGCGGGTCTGGCTCACCGTGCTCAAATCATTGGCGTTCACCACCGACATGTCAACGGTGATGTTGGGGTTCTTCTCGGTGAACTTCTTGTTAAACGCCTCCATGAACGCCACCATCGGCGGGTTCTGGTGAACCAGCACTTTCAGCGTGGTTTTGGCCGCCGCAGGGGCTTTTGTTGCTTCAGGAGCCTTGGTGGCCTCCGGGGCTTTGGCTGCTTCCGGGGCCTTTGTCGCAGCAGGAGCGGCGGTGGGCGCAGCGGCAGGCGCGCCACATGCGCTCAGCACCATCCCCGCGGCCACAAGGGCCGTCATGGCAGATAGCTTTATCTTGTTCATCATTTCTTCTCCTTTGTAAAAATGTTGGTTTGGTTTATTTGGGTTGTAAACCAGTTGATTTAAGAGACAGTCGCGTCTGTTGATTCAGGAATCTTCACAGATTTTGACCCATCATAAAGAGACCCGGCCTGTCCCACATGGAGAAAACCGAGCCGAACATGGACAGTTCATGGCGTTGCGCCCGCCTGCGCGAGGGTTGTGGGGGAATTTGTTCAGCCCCTGCGGTGAAAAGAAATCACGCCTTGCGAAAAGCCTCTGGCGATACGCCGGTCTCGCGGTGAAAGATGCGGCTGAAATACCCGCTGTCCGAGAAACCCACGCTCAGGGCCACCTCTGTGATGGGTTTTGCGGTCTCCAGCAGCAACCGTTTGGCCTGGTTGATGCGATACCGCTGGAGATACTCGATGGGCGTGGTGCCCAGCTCCTGCCTGAAACAAAAAGTCAGATGATCCTCTGTGATGCCGACATGCCGCGCGATATCTTTGCGCGAGACCGCTTCCGCAAAATGCTGATGCAAATATGCCATTGCCCGGCGCACCAGCCGCCGCGCCTCTCCGCTCAGGCGGCGCTTGCGCTCCAGCGCGGCCCCAATATGGGCAACCGTCTCATCTACGCTGAACAAGCCCTTGCCCAGCACGGCAGAAATGCCCTGATTCAGCCGCTGCATATCCGCCTCGGTCAAATACTTGCCGGTCAGCACAATCACCGGTATCTTTCGAGCGGTTTCCAGTTCGCGCATGGCATCCAAAAACTCAAACCCGTCCATCTCTGGCATTTGCAAATCCAGCAAAATCAAATCCACGCTCTCGCGCCGCAAAACATCCAGCGCAGCTTTGCCATTGCTGGCTTTCAGCACGCGGTTGGATGCAGAATGCGCCTGCACGATCCGCGCATTCATGTCCAGCGCGCCCGGCTCGTCATCCACCACCAGCACGGTGCGGGTGGCGCGTCCGCCATCGGCCATCAGCCACCACTGATCCAGCGTGGCGGTCAACTCGGTCATCTCAACCGGCTTGGTCAACACCGTGCTGTTTTGCGCGGCAGATGGGGCCTCGTCTCGCTGCGAGAGCTGCTCTGGCGGCGCGATGGCTGGCAGACTGAACGAGAACACCGACCCCGCGTTGTCCTGCCCGGACGAAGCCACCTGAATTTGCCCGCCGTGCATTTCCACCAGCCGTTTGCTGATGGCCAGCCCTACCCCCAGCCCGCCATACCCACGCGCCACGCTCCGCTCGGACTGGCGAAATTCATCAAAAATCACCTGCTGGTCTTGCGGCGAAATGCCCAGCCCGGTGTCCATTACGCTCACCACAACCGCGCCGCCAATCTGTTCCACCTCCAGCCGCACCCCGCCAGTGGTGGTGAACTTGATGGCGTTGTTGATCAAATTGAGGGCCACCTGGCGCAGGCGCGTCTGGTCTCCCATCACCCAGGCCCCGCTTTCTGGCAATTGCGCGTCCCAACTCAAGCCCTTGTCTGCGGCCAGTTGCCCGCCGCTTTCTGCCGCCATGCGCAAGGCCTGGCTCATGTCCATCGGCTGCACATTCAGCCGCAACTGCCCGGCGTCGCTGGTGGCAAGGTCAATCACATCGCCAATCAACCCGCCCAGGTGCTGGGAATAGGCGTGAATCAGGTTAACATCTTTGTGGATGTGTTCTGGAAGGGGCGTGTCATTTTCTTCGCTGTCACGCGCCGCCATGCCGCTCAGCCCCATAATCAAGTTCAGCGGCGTGCGCAATTCATGGCTGATGGTGGACAGAAAGCGGCTCTTCATCCGGTTGGCTTCTTCGGCCACCAGCCGCGCCTCGGTGGCCTGACGGTACAGCCGCGCCGTGTTTAAGGCGCTGCTCACCTGCTGCACAATGGAGCCATACAAATCAAAATGCCCGGTGTCAAACACCATGAACCCCACCTGCCCGGTTGGGTCCACCAGCGGGATAAGCGTGAAAATAAACTGAGACTCGCGGGCGGCCAGCTCTGGGGGCGGGAAGTCCGCGCTACGAAAATAGGCCAGCTCTTGCGCGGGGTCAAGCAAATTGCGCATGGCCGTGCGGGCATACGGGTCGCCTTCGTCCAACTCAAACATCCCCAGCATGGCCGTTCGCAACCCCATCTCTGGCAAATGGTCGCCCAAAATGCGATAAATCTGCCTTTCATCCAGCGCAGTGAGCAACCGTGCGGTGAGCAGGCTCAAGCGGCTGGTAGACAAGCGTTCATCCACCACATATTTGCGGTGCTGGCGGCGCATGTGCGCGCTGATGGTCTGGCTGGCGTCGCTCAAAAATTCGCGCAGGGCTGGGCTGGCGGCGGGCGTTTTGCCCAAAATGGTGATGGCCGCCTGCCAGATGTGCGCGTCGTCCTCGGCGTTCTCGGTGCGGGCCAGCGCCTCATCCAGCGCGCGGCCAAAACCCGCCGGGTTTCCATCGCCCAAGCTGGCCGTATAGGCGCCCACCAGCCGCTGGCTCAACGCCAGCACTTCCTCCTCGGTCAGGTTGTGGGCCTGGTTCATCACGGCGATGGCGATGGTGCGGGCCAGATCATCGGCCCAGCGCGGCTCATCTGCGCCGCACCCGCACGATTCGCGGCGAATCAGGCGCGTCTCGACCTTGACCAGGTCTGGCAATTGGCGTTTGCCCGCCATCTGGGCCAGCAACACCTCCACCGCGTGATAGCCCACGTTGAACAACGGCACATGCACGCTGCTCAGCCCCGGCTCTTGCACCATGTCTTCCAGCCGGTTGTCAAAGCCAATCACGGCCACATCACCCGGAATGCGCAACCCCGCCTCTTTGAGCGCCTGCATTGCGCCCAGCGCAGATTCATCGTTGCTGGCCAGCACGGCGCTGAAGGCCGCGCCGCGCCGCAAAAGTTCCTGCATGGCCGTGTAGCCGCCGTCATACACATGCCGCCCGTAGGCGATCAAGTCTGGCTCCGCGCTCAGCCCAAACTGCTGGCACCCGCGCATATACGCCCGCAGGCGGTCGCCAGAATCGCCGCGCATGTCCTCCACCGTCCCGGCAATAAACGCGATGCGATGATGACCGTGATCCACCAGATGGCGCAGGGCCTCCAGAATGCCGCCCTCGCTGTCTGCGGCAATGGTGGGGCCTTTTTCTCCCGCGCCAATAAACAACACGGGGTGCCCGGCGGCCATCAACCCCTGCACATACTCCGAACGCGCCGCCGAGCGCAGCGGGTTCGCCACAATCAGGCCATCGGTATTCCACGGGCCAACCGGCAAAAAATCATGCTCAGATGAGCCAAACGGCCACGCGGGGCGCAGCGGGTCGGTTGGGCTGGCCGATGGCCCCATGCCGCAGGCCAGCATCACATTGCATCCCAGGTCTTGGGCGGCCCGGCTAATGCCGCGTGAAAGAGGGGCGAGATAGCTCAAATTGGTGGCAGTGCGATAAAACTGCCACCCTGCCAGAACACCAATCGTGGGTCTTCCGTGCCGATAATGTGCAACCATGAAATCCAGCTTGGCGCTGGAAATTTAAGTATAACGGCAGTTGCTGTTTTTTTATCCCTCGCAAATCCGTCGGGTTTTTGTTAAGGCGGCAACACACAAAACGCCAAAGGGGGTGTTCCATATTCAGGCGAATTCAGGCGGGCGTGAAACTCCACGCCAATTTTCGTTTGGCGAACTCGCCCGCCGCCGCTGGCAACTGGCATTACACTATCCTCCTCAAACATCCAAAACAAAAGTCAAACCATGATTTACGACATCACCCGCCCGCTGAAGCCAGACACCGCGGTGTTTCCCGGCGATACGCCCGTGCGTTTTTCCACCGTTCTGCGCCTGGCCGATGGCGCATCGTGCAACCTCTCGGCTATCTCGATGACCGCCCACGCTGGCACGCACGTGGATGGCGAATGCCATTACGATGACGCCTCGGCGGGCGTGGACGCCGTGCCGCTGGAAGTTCTCATCGGGCTGGCAAGAGTAATCACCTTGCCGGATGACATGCCCGTGATCACGCGGGCGTGGCTGCAAACGCACAACCTGCGCGGCGTAAAGCGGCTGCTTTTGCACACAAAAAACAGCGCCGCCCCAGATGATGTGTTTGACGTGAACTTTCCTTATTTTGAGCCGGACGCGGCGGAGTATTTGGGCGAGATTGGCGTACGGCTGATCTGCACCGATTGCCCCTCGGTGGACAAGTCGGACGCGAAGACGCTGATCGCCCATGCCGGATTTTTCAAACATCACGTTTTCATCGCCGAGAATGTGCAACTAACCGGCATTGCCGATGGCGAGTATGAGCTGGTGATTTTGCCGCTTAAGCTGGCTGGGCGGGATGGTGCCCCGGCCCGCGCCATTTTGCGCCGGTAGCCCGCGTCGCCAAAATGTGACACAATTTGAGTGTGCTAAGCGAAGATCAGTTGGCCCGTGCCAGCCAGGCGCTGCCTTTTTTAAAGGATGCCCCAGAAGCGCACCGCCGCGAATTTGCGACGGCTGTTTTGGCCCAGCGCCTGCCCGCCGGGGCGGTGGTTTTTGAAGAAGGCGCGGTGTGCGGGGCCATCGCCATTTTGTTCAGCGGCGTGGCGCGGGTGTTCAAAATTGGCGAGAATGGCCGCGAGATCACCTTGTATCGCTTCTCCGATGGCGAAAGCTGCATTCTGACCGCCAGCTGCATTCTGGGCAACCACACCTTCCCGGCCATCGCGCAAATAGAGCGCGAGGCCGAGGCGCTGCTCATCCCCGCGCCGGTGTATTACGAATGGATGAACCGCTACGCCTTCTGGCGCGATTACACCTTTGCCTTGTTGTCCAATCGGCTGGCAGCGGTCATGTCTATTTTGGATGAGGTGGCGTTCCGGCGGATGGATGCGCGGGTGGCGGAACTTTTGCTGCGCCGCGCCGCCAGCGCGGGTGATGTGATCCGCATCACCCATCAGGAAATCGCGGCAGAGCTGGGCACCTCGCGCGAGGTAGTGAGCCGGATACTGGAAGACTTGCACGCCAGGGGCGCGCTCATCGCCGCTCGCGGCCTCATCACCCTGGCCGACCGCCAAAAATTGCGCGCTTGGTGACTTTGTCACAGACAGCGCAAAAATTCAGCGGTATGCTGTGCGCGCGTTTCTAATTCATTCAAAAACAAAGGAGTCATCATGAAAAAGAACATGGGAACAATTGACCGCGTGGTTCGCGTCGTGGTCGCGCTGGTGGTGGGTTATCTCATCCTCAGCGGCAGCATCACCGGCGCGCTGGCCATTATCCTTGGCGTGTTGGCGGTGGTTTTCCTCGCCACATCGGCCATGGGGTCGTGCCCGCTTTACATCCCGCTAAACCTGGATACGCGCGGCAAATAAGACACGCCCCCACCGGCGAAGACCGCAAAATGCAGAAATCTCACAAGGTTTCTGCATTTTTTTTTCAACAGGGTGCCGCACTTGACAATCGCGCTAACTGGTTATAACATTATAACCGCTTGCTGATACTTAGAAAAGACAGCCCTTTGCCGTTATATTTCCAGATCAAGTCTGACCTGGAAAGTTTAATTGGGTCTGGCAAATGGAAACCGGGGATGCAAGCGCCATCAGAACGCGAGTTGTGCGATCAATATCACGTCAGCCGCATCACCGTGCGGCAAGCAATCACCCAATTGGTGAATGAGGGCCGGCTTGTGCGCGAACAGGGGCGCGGCACATTTGTGGCGCACCCGCGCATAGAGCAGCAACTAACCACGCTGACCAGTTTTACGCAAGACATGCAGCAGCGCGGCCAAAAACCAGGCTCGCGCACGCTGCAATTTGACGTGCAAGAGATGCCCCCACATGCCGCGCAAGCGCTTGGGCTGAATGCATCCGCCCGCCACAAGGCCATCATATTAAAGCGGCTGCGCACCGCGAACGACGAGCCGCTGGCGGTGGAAACAGCGCATCTTGTTTTGCCGCGCTGCGCGGCATTGAACAAAGTAAATTTGGAGCAGTATTCCTTATACGAAGCGTTGCGCCAGTATTGCGATGTGCTGCCCAGCCATGCCCGCCAGCAAATCAAGGCCGTTGCCTGCGCCGACCCCGAAGCCCGGTTATTGGATGTTCGACGCGGCTCGCCCGTTTTGCACATTATACGAACCACGTTTGCGCAGGATAATGAGGCGTTTGAATACGTCGAATCCGTGTATCGCGGAGACAAATATGTGTTTTACGCGGATTTACACATGGAGACCCCGCGCGAAAGCGGCGCAGACATACGCCACACCCGCGCGCTCAAACGGCATGGGGACGATGCCAATTTCGTCCCAATAATTTCTTACCAAGGAGAGAAGAGATGAACAGAACACACCTGATGTCCGCAGCCGCAGCAATGGCGATGCTGCTGGCTGCATGTGGCGGGGCCGCAACGCCTGCGCCAACCGCCGCGCCAGCAAAGCCGACGGATGCGCCAAAACCAGCCGCAACCGCGGCTCCGGCGGCCACTGCGGCCCCGGCGGCAACCGCCGCGCCAGCCGCCACGGTTGCCCCAACCGTTCCGCCCGCGCCCGTGATGACCGCCAAGGGCGGCGACATCCGCGTGAGCAAGAGCGGCTTTAAGGGCACACTGCAATACTGGGTGCTGGGCTACCAGCCCAACCGCGCCAACGCAACCGGCCGGTTAATGGATGACGCCGTGGCGCAGTTTGTGGCCGACAACCCCGGCATCAAAGTGGAAGTGACAGGCTACACCGGCGACCAGGCGGGCTTCACCAAGCTGACGCAGGCCGTGCAGGGCGGCACGGTGGACATGTTCCGCCTGCCATCCGACATTCTGCCGTTGCTGGTGCGCGATGACCTTGTTGCGCCCATTGACAGCTACCTGACCGACGCCGACAAGGCCGACATTTACCCGAACCTGATTCAGGCCGTGAGCGTGAAAGGCAAGGCGTATGCGTGGCCGTTGTGGGTGCCGCCGGTCGGCATGTATCTCAACCTTGATGTGTTCAAGGAAAAGGGCGTAGACCTGCCCCCCAAGACATGGACGTATGACCAGTTTGTGGACATCGCCAAGAAGCTCACCTTTACCCGCGCCAATGGCGATAAGGTGTATGGCTTTACGGCGGGCATTGACCCCGGCCTGGTGAACGCATGGCCGTTGTTTATGAACGAGGCGACCAGCGTTTTGCCCTTGACCCTGGACAACTCCAAGTTTGCCTTTGACACGCCAGAGGCCGCCGCAGGTTTGCAGCGCTTTGCCAACCTGGCGCTGGTAGACAAGGTCACACCGCCAGACTTTGGCGCGCAGACCGTTGCAGACATCGCCACCGGTTTCCAGAAGGGCGTGTATGCCATGTATCCGGAACCCAGCGGCGCTTCCAGCGGCTACAAAGCCTCCAAGATCAACTTTGATGTGTGGCCCATGCCCATTGGCAAGAGCGGCAAGCCGGTGACGGCGGGCGGCATTGGTCTGATCTCGGTCTACAACGGCAAGGACCCCGTCAAGGTCAAGGCCGCGATGGATCTGGGCCGCTACCTGACCAGCAAGGAAGTGGGCGATGACGTGGCCGGCTTCTACCTTGCGCCGGGCGCGCGCAAGAGCGTGAAGGTGAGCGACCCGATCAGCAAGTTCGAGCCGTTCGTGGAGTCTTGCTACATCACCCCAATCATTGCAGACTGGCCCGCCATCCGCACCATCATCCATCCCCAGATTCAGAACATCATCTTCGGCAAGCAAAAGGCCGATGAAGCGATGAAGCAGATCGCGCCAGAAATCAACAAGATTTTGGCCGCGGCGAAGTAAATGCCAGAAAACCTGTGAGGTCTGCGTCCAATCGAAGATTGGCGACCTCACAGGTTTCCAACTCACCAATGAAAAAATTTCTAAAGAAGCACGGCTGGAGCTATTTGTTTGTGCTGCCCAGCATGACCACTTTCACTGTTTTTGTTTTTCTTCCGGTTATTTTTTCGCTGGTGATGTCGTTTCAGAAATACAGCCTGAGAAGCGGCGGCTCCTGGATGGAGCCGATATTCAAGAATTATCAAGACGCCTTCACCACGCAGGGCGGCGTGTTTCTCACCGCCATTGGCAACACGCTTATTTATTCATTCTTCACTGTTACCACCAACATTGTGGTGGGTTTGGCTCTGGCAAGTTTGATTCAGCCGCTGAGCCAGTTTCTTAAAACATTTTTTCGCGCGGCATATTATTTGCCCGCCGTCACCAGCGCGGTGGTCATTGGCATGACCTGGCGCTATATTTACAACGCGCAATGGGGGCTGGCCAACTTTATTTTGGAAAAACTGGGGCTGGAACCTCTGCGCTGGCTGAGCAACCCCGATATCGCGCTAGGCTCCATCACCCTGAGCGCGATGCTGACTGTGCCCGCCACCGCGGTTGTGCTGTTTAGCGCGGCCATGGGCAGCATTCCCGCAGAGTATTACGAGGCCGCCCAGCTTGACGGGGCCGGGCCGGTGCGCCGCTGGTGGCACATCACCGTGCCGCTCATTAAATCTGTGACGCTGTATTTGGTGGTGTTGTATACCATTGCCAGCTTCGAGGTGTTTGAGCGCGTGTATACCATGGTGCCGACCGGCGTGGGCAATTCCACCCAAACCATTGTGACCCAGGTGTATCAAAATGGATTTCAGCAATTTAATTATGGCGTAGCGGCGGCGCAGGCGTTTGTTTTGTTTTTGATGATCGCTGGCGTGGCCGTGTTTCAGTTCCGCACCCTGCGCTCGGATGTTGAATACTAGATCAATTACGAATTACGAATAAGGCTGTTTCTAATTTGTAATTCGTCATTCGTAATTAAAAATGTCAAACACTCTCTCCCTCCGCAAAATAAAACCAGGGCGTGTCATTACGCTGGTCATTCTCATTATTGCGGCCATCATCTCGCTGTTTCCGCTGTATTGGCTCATCGTGATGGCGCTCACGCCCATCGGGGTCATCCCGCCCAGCGAGCCATCGCTCTACCCAAACCCCTTCAGCCTGAGCAACATTGAACGCCTGCTGACCAGCGCCAAAGATTACGGCCAGTGGGCCGTGAACAGCGTCGTGATTGCGCTAACAGTAACCACCTGGCACGTTTTATTTGACGCCGCCAGCGGTTATGCGTTTGCGCGGCGCAACTTCCCGCTCAAAAATATTTTCTTCTGGGTCATCCTCAGCACGCTCATGATTCCATCGCAAGTGACGCTGGTGCCGCTGTATGTGGTGACGCGGCAACTGGGGTTGATTGATAACCTGCTGGCGGTGATTTTGCCCGGCACGGCGGCGGCGTTTGGCATTTTCCTGATGCGGCAATATATTCAAACCCTCCCGCACGAGCTGGAAGATGCCGCGCGCGTGGATGGCTGCGGCGAGTTCCGCATGTTTTGGGAGATCATTCTGCCATTGTGCAAGCCGGCCATCGCCGCGCTGGCTATTTTTAGCTTTGTGCGCAACTGGAACGACTTTTTGTGGCCGCTCATCATTTTGCAAAAAGCGCGCAACTACACGCTCACGGTGGGCGTGGCGGGTTTGCAAGGCGAGTTCAGCACCGATTACGGCATCATCTTCGCGGGCGCGGCGCTGGCCGCCATCCCCATGATCGTGTTCTTCCTCATCTTCCAGAAATACTTCCTTGAGGGTGTGCGCATGGGCGCGTTGAAAGGATGAGCCGCGAAATCTTAAAGAGGCCTAAACCGGCGGCGTGAAACGGCCATCTATCGCCGTCCAGCCGCCATCCACGTGCAATACCGAGCCGGTTACATAGCTGCTGGCATCCGAGGCCAAATACACCACCGCGCCTGCCATCTCGCTGGGTTGCGCCCAGCGTTTGAGGGCGCTCTTGTCGGCGTAGGCGGCGTACCAATCTGGGTGATTTTTGATTTGCAGGGTGAGCGGCGTTTCCACCACGCCCGGCGCGATGAGGTTCACCCGCACGCGCTGCTCGCCCAGTTCCGCGGCCAAAGCGCGGCAGAGTTGGCGCACCCCGCTTTTTGTGGCCGCATACACGCCCTGGCCCGGCTCAACCACATCCCCGCGAATGCTGCTAAACACAATGATGCTGCCGCGTTTGCGCTGGGCCATGCCCCGCGCGACATATTTCAAAAGCAGCCAGGTGCCTTTCAAATTGAGGTCAACGATGCGGTCAAATTCATCCTCTTCCAAATCCAGCACGGGTTTGCGCACGTTGATGCTGGGCGTGCTGACCAAAATGTCAATTGGGGCAATGCCGGCCAGGGCGGCATCAATTTTCTTTGCATCGCGGATATCCATCTCCAGCGACTCGGCCAGCCCGCCGCTGGCGTGAATGAGCTCCTCGGTCTGGCGCGCGCCGGCCTCGTTTACATCGGCGCAGATCACGTGCGCCCCAAAGGCCGCCAACGCCATCGCCGACTCGCGGCCAATGCCGCTGCCCGCGCCCGCCACCAGCGCCATCCGCCCATGCAGGTTGAAGATATTTTGATAATTCATTTAAATTGATTGCACCCGGGTCTGCAAAGTTGCGCTCACACGCCCAACGCTTTCATAAAGCCAAAGCACACCAGCACAACAAAGATGGTGACCAGCACGGGCAGCAGCAGCGTGGGCTGCTTGAGCTGCTCAACTTCCTCGCCCGTTTCTTCATCGGCCAGCGATGACGACACCATGAAAAACGTGATGAGCAAAAACGCCATGAGCGCCAAAAACGGAATCGTCACCACGCCGCCAAACCAGTTCAAATAATCGGCTTTGCACGAAATACCCATTTGGCACGGAAAGGGTGGAAACAGGTCGGTCTTTTGTTCCAGATAGTGATAAGCAGAAACAAAAATACCAATGATGGACAAGGGCAAAACATATTTGCGCACGCCCGCATCGCGCCGCAAAATGCCAATGGCAATTAGGATGGTGAGCGGATACATGGCGATGCGCTGATACCAGCACAGGGTGCACGGAATAAACCCCTTCACCTCGCTGAGATACAAGCTGCCCAGCGTGGCGATCCACGCCACCGCCAGCGCAAAATACGGGCTAAGTTTTGCAAACAGTTTCATTTGATGAGATTCTACATCTTGGCAGGAGGACGAGGGACGGCTTCATCCCGTCTTCGTAATCGGCCTCATTTATCAACAACCGCTATTTTCAACTTGCGGCACAGGCTTGCCAAAGAGGAATCGTTTGTAATCAGCATTGCGTCATTGCGGCGGGCAAGCACAAGATAAAACATGTCATACACCGCGCGTTCATTTTTAATACCCTCTGCCAGCGCCTCTTTCCAAAGGTCTTGAGCCTCAACAAAGTCGTCAATCAAATCAAGGCCATCGTCTGCCAGTTGCAAACACATTTCGCGGTCAAGCACGCCAGCCCGGTGATATTTCCAAAAAACATTGGCGATCTCCGAGACAAACAAATCTGGCGCGATGACCCACGCGGCCTGCTGGCATTGCGTTTGAAATTTGCGGCTCTTTTCTTTTTGAAGCAAAATTTCAACCGCCGCGCTCACATCAAGGACGGCAATCATCGCTCGCGATCCTCGCGGATAAGCGCAACCGCGTCAATGGCTTGGGCTTTGGCAGAAATTTTCCGGTGCTCAATTTTGCTCATCAGGCGTTTGCGGCGCTCCATGTTGGATTCTTCCTGCCCCAATCCTTTTTCAATCAGCAAAACAGTTTGCTGGGCAATGGTGCGCTTTTGGCGTTTGGCTGCGACGGCTATTTTTTCGTAAATATCTTCCGGGCATTCCCGAACTTGCAGTAATGGCATGGTTTTACCTCGCGCATACATTTTACATTGGTTTGCATATCGCTGCAGAAGACGGGAGACGAAAGACCGAGGACGGCCCAACCTTCGTCTCCCGTCCCCCGTCTTCGGTCATTCTTCCCCCGTCTCTCATCAACCAACGCCAAATAAACAACACCACGTAAAATCTCACTCACATGCTCGCATTCAGCCAGCCCGCGTTTTTGGTGTTGATGGCGCTTCTGCCTATCAGCGTGTTCATTGCGTGGCCGCGGCTGGTGCGCCGCGCTTCAGGCCGTCTCCCGTCTTCCGTCTCCCGTCCTACACTTAACCGGCGCGTGTTGATGGGTCTCCTTGTCCGCCTGCTCCTTCTCACCTGCATCATCTTTGCGCTGGCCGGGATGCAAATTGTGACGTTTAACAACAAACTCTCGGTGGCGTTTTTGGTGGATGCCTCGGACAGCGTGGGCGCAACTGGGCGCGAGCGGGCGATGGCGTTTGTGCGCGAAGCCGCGCGATCTATGCGGGTGGATGGCAACGATCAGACGGCGGTCATCGTGTTTGGCGACGACGCGCAAGTGGATCGCTCGCTTTCTGCCATGCGCGATGTGGCCGACCCGGGCGTGCAAATCCGCTCTGGCGGCACAAACATCGAGTCGGCCATCCGCCTGGGGCTGAGCGTGTTGCCCAACGACACCGCCCGCCGCCTTGTGCTGCTGAGCGATGGCCGCCAGACGGCGGGCGACGCCCAAAGCGCGGCGCGGCTGGCAAAAGCCACCGGCGCCCGGCTGGATGTGGTGACGCTGCCCGGCGTGGATGGCCCGGACGCTGCGATCGAACGGGTAGACGCGCCCACCCGCGCCAGCATCGGCCAGGTGATTCCATTAAATGTGGTCGTGCGTTCAAACGTGGCGCAAAAAGCGCAACTCACCGTGTTCAGCGGGGCAGATGTGGCCTCGCAAAGCGTGGTCAACCTGAACGCGGGGCAAAACGAATTTGTGGTGAAGGTGAACGCGGCGCAAGCCGGGTTTGGCGCGTTCCGGGCGCAAATTGTGCCAGAACGAGACGCCATCCCCCAGAACAACACGCTGGCCGCGCCGGTAATTGTGGGCGGGGCGCAGCGCGTGCTGCTGGTGGCGCAAAACCCCGCCGAGACCGCCTCGCTAAAACCCGCGCTGGCCGCCGCCGGTTTGGAATTTGACGAGGTCACGCCCGCCGCCATGCCCGCCGAGATTCAATCGCTGGCCTCGTATCAGGCGGTGGTGATGGCAAACGTTCCGGCGCGTGATCTGTCTGACAGGACGATGTTGTCTATTCAAAGCTATGTGCGCGATACGGGCGGCGGGCTTGCCGTGATTGGCGGCCCAAACAGCTATGGCGTGGGCGGCTATTTCAAAACCCCGCTAGAAGAAACGCTGCCCGTGGAGATGCAAGTCAAAGACCCGCGCCGGTTTCCATCGGTGGCGATGGTGGTAGTGATGGACAAAAGCGGCAGCATGAGCGTGACCGAGAACGGCGTGGTCAAAATTCGGCTGGCCGCCGAGGCCGCCGCCCGCGTGGCCGAGTTGATGAACGACCAGGACGAGCTGACCGTGATTGGGTTTGACACCCAGCCGGTGGATGTCATCGGCCCGTTTTTGGGCCGCGACAAATCCACCTCCATCCCCAAAATTTTGCGGATGGGGCCGGGCGGGGGCGGAATTTATATTTTTGAGTCGCTGAGCGAAGCGCGAAAAATTTTGAGCGCGAGCGATAAACAAAACAAGTTCGTCATTTTGCTGGCCGATGGCTCTGACAGCGAGCGGCAGGAAGGCGCACGCGAGCTGGTCACCCAAATGCGGGCGGAGGGCATTCAGCTTTCGGTGGTCTCCATTGGCATTGGCGAGGATGTGCCATTTTTGCAAACCATCGCCAAACTGGGCGAGGGGCGCTTTCATCTCACCACGCGCGCCTCCAACTTGCCCAGCATTTTTACCGAGGAGGCCGCGCTGGCCCAGCGCAATTACATCGTGGAGCAGCCGTTCTTCCCCAGCCAGGGCGCCATCAGCCCCATTTTGAGCGAGATTAACGCCGTGCCGCAATTGCAGGGCTATGTGGCCTCTAGCGCAAAACCCGCCGCGCAAGTTGTGTTAAAGGCCAACGAGACCGACCCGCTTTTGGCGACCTGGCAATATGGGCTGGGCCGGGCGGTGGCTTTCACCAGCGATGCCACCAACCGCTGGGCGGCCAATTGGGTAACGTGGCCGGATTTTGCGCGGTTCTGGGCGCAGGCCATCCGCTGGACGATTTTGGAGCGCAAAGATTCGCCCATTCAGGCGCGGGTGATCACGCGCGGCGGGCAAAGCGTTATCGCTGCCACCGCGCCGGATACGGCTGCGCCAGATGCGGGTTCATCCGCCGTTTTGACCGCCACCATTTTGAACAGCGAAGGTGTCTCGCAAACGGTGACGCTGGCCCAGACCGCGCCGGGCGAATACGAGGCCACCGCGCAGATGGATGCGCCCGGCGCCTATTTTGTGCGGGTGACTGGCAGCGCGGGCGATGAGGCCGTGATCAGTTGGGCCAGACCGTACTCGCAGGAATACGCGCCGCAGGTGGCCGCCGCGCCAGATATGCGGGCATGGGCACAAGCGGGCGGCGGCGCAGAGTTGAGCGTCCCCGCGCAGGCGTTCGCGCTCAACATGCCGTTGGCCGCCTCGCGGCAAGAGTTGTTCCCGCTTTTGCTGGCGCTGGCCGCTTTGCTTTTGCCGTTTGATGTGGCCGTGCGGCGCATCGCGGTTGGGCTGCGGCGGGCGGCGGCCAAAGTTGCGGCTGCTCCCGCGCCAGCCAGCGGCGGCACGCTAGAAGGCTTGCTCAAAGCCAAGCAACGCGCCAACGCCAGGGGCGCGGGCGACGCGGTTGCGCCCGCCGAGCACGCCCAGCCCACGCTGGCGCAGACCATTGCCAAAGCGCAAAAAGCGCAAGAGGGCGAAAAGAAAGATGCCCCGCCGCAAGCGCCATCGGCCCCCAGCGGCACGGCGGCAGAGTTGTTAAAACGCAAGCGCGAGAAGAAGGAGTGATGAGTGCTAGTTAATGGTGAGAGTTGATGGTGATAGCTGCAAGCGAAGGCGAATCTTCCATCACCATTACTCTCAACTATCACTACAACTTCTGCCCAGATTGGCTGATATAATCTTTAAGTTATATTCTGGCTTCATTTGCCATTACAAACAGCAGGATCTGTGACTCAACGATTAACACAAACAGCGGAATACTGGGATGCCTTCAAGGTGACGGCATCTGATTCCGAATTTATCTCCAACCACCTTCTGGAAGCCAACACCCCGCGCCCCGCGCTGGACTTGGCTAAAGCCGTTGTGCGCAACCGCGTGGCGCAAGAAAATGCGGCCATCCGCCGCGAGCTTGAGCGCAGCGCGTTGTATCAGCCCAAAAAAGAGTTCAACATCGGCGATGAGCTGATCTTCCCCGCGCTCAAATTTGTGTCGGGCAAGGTCATCTCCAAACGCGCGGGCAACAACCCGGAGCTTGGCGCGTTCGACGTGATCCGCGTGAAGCTGAGCAACGGCGATGAGTATGAGTTTGCGGCCAACTACCCGCGCGAGCACCATCTGAACGATGACAGCGTGGTGATGGCCTTTAACGCCGCGCGAGACGGGCAGGGGCAATCCTCGCCAGAGGAACTGGCCGAGAAATATGGCGAATCCATCGCCGGCAAAATTACCGCCGCGCTGGAGCAAAACCAGGAATACATGCTGATTGGCAAAGACTGGTTTTTGCGCGGGCTGATGACCGATGTGAACGTGGGCCACCTCAACTTGGCCGAGGCCGTGCTGGACATGGCGCAGGGCGGCCCGCTGCCCACGCCGGTGATTTTGCGCGATCTGGGTTTGCCGCCAGAAGTGGCGCGCAACGTGCAGGAAATTTCGCTGAACGATGCGCTGGCCGCCGATGACCGCTTTGACGAGATCAGCCTGGATGAACGCCCGGCCTGGTTCTTGCGCCGCTATGAACCGCAAGATGTGTTTGAGCTTCCGCGCCAGTTGCGCCCGGCCCGCTACGCCGAGCCAGTGACGCTAAACAGCGACCTTGAAACCCTCATCACCCAACTGGATGATGAGCTTGATTTTGACCCGGAGGCCGTGATTGAGCCTGCCGAGCGCGGCTCGGCCACGCTTTTGTTCGCGCACCGGCGCGCTGGCACATTGGGATGGGGCCGCAGCCTGGCGGGGGTTTTGCCGCAAATCAACAAACCGCGCGTGCCGGTGACCTTCCGCGATAAAGTGACCGGCAAGCAGTTCCTGGTGTGGCTGGTCAAGGCCGGGCGCTACCTTTGGGGTCTGGCCGATTGGTACAAACAAAACGACATCCCGGCTGGGGCGACGATTGAAATTACAAAAGGCCCCGCCGCGCACATCTTCCTCGTGGACTTCAAGCGGCATCGCCCGCGCCGCGAGTGGGTGCGGGTGGCCTCGCAGCGCGATGGGCATTTGCGGCTGGAGACCGCCCAACGCGGCGCGACCTGCGAAGTGGATGACCTGATGGCGGTGTATGTGGACGACCCGGCATCGCTTGACCCCGCGCGGGGCGATTCTCCGCGTGATGTGGCCGTGGCCGTCCGGGAAGCCTTCCCGGAGATTGCCAAGCTCAGCCCGCAAGGCAACGTGCACGCGCGGACGCTCTACGCGGTGGCGAACGCCATCACCCGCGCCGCCCCGCGAGACGTGTTTGCCGCGCTCACCGCGGCGGGCAACTTTGTAAAAATTGGCGACAACTATTGGCACCTTGGAGAATGAATAATTACGAATTACTAATTACTAATTAAAAATGATTTGCGATTTCGTAATTAGTAATTCGTAATTCGTAATTTGTAATTGACATGAAGATTTACCGACCGAACGAAAACACACGCTTTCATGTGGATTACGCCTGGTTTGAAACCCAGGGCGTGGACGTGAACGTGCTGATCCGCAAAGTCCTCACCCCAGAGCAGCAGGAACGGCTGGACGAAAACGCCGAGAAAGTGGTGTTTGATTACATTGATGAAGCCACGGCCATGGTTCACGCCGAGAATCAGGTGGTGCACACCATCCGCACAGAAAGCGCCAAAGACCCCGCCTTTATTTCGGCCAGAACACCGGTCTGGGAGGGCGCCTTCCGCATCTTTGTGCTAAATGGCAACCAGCCTCTCACCGCGCTGGAGCTGTCTCAATTGCTCAAGCGCAAACCAACTGAGATTGTGAATCAACTTGGCGGGCGCGTTATTTATAATGGCGTCCGGCCAATCTTTGATTAGGCGATTTGGCCCCCGTAGCTCAATGGATAGAGCGTAGCACTTCTAATGCTCAGGTTGTGGGTTCGAATCCCGCCGGGGGCGTTTGAGAATAATAGGATTTGCGCCAGGCAGCGCTCAAGCCTGTCACGTCATCAGCGGCCAATCGCCAGGGTAAACACGGCCACGTCCTTGCCGCCCAGCCGGTATTTGTATTCCTCGTTGCCCTGCAAAAAGTCAAACGCGCGGCGCTTTTCGGCGATGGCTTTCTCGATCAGCCGCGCAATGAGCACCACGCCCGGGCTGAGATACGAATACTTTTGCGGGTCCAGCCCAGAGTTGTAAACCAGCACCGCGTTGTCATATACAAAATTCAGGTAGGCGGCGGCGCGGTTGCCCTCCACCTCCAAAAACGCCAGTTGCAAATAACCCGCCGCCAGCATATCCTTCGCCATCGCCCGGAAAAACTGCTCCATGCGCGGGGTCATAAACCCAGACTTCGTGACCATTGAGGCGACCATCAGCCGCAAAAAGTCGCTCATATCGGCATCCAGCCGGGCGGGGTCGCTGGCAAAGGTGATGGCGCTGTCCTCGGCGGCGCGGCGCATTTTGCGCTGCGTCTCGCGCCGTTCGCGGCCATCCAGCACGTTCAGGTAGTCCTCAAAAGTGGATGGCAACTGGATGACCGGACACACATCCTCTGGCTTGATGTGCGCCTGCCAGTCGCGCGCCTGCGCCATCTCGGCCACGCGCTTCATATTGGGCGACCACTCTGGCGTGTTGCACAAAGCGAGGGCGCTCCAGGCGGGCGCGTCTGGCCCACCCAGCCAGGCCAGCACAGCCTCGGCGCACTCCTGCTCGCGGCCTTTCAAAAAGATGAAATCCAGATAATCCGAGACTTCTTTGCACCCCACAAATTGCCCGCTCGTGATCCCATCCACCTGCGTGAAATACAGCGGCGCAATGCCCACAAGTTGGCCGGAATCGCGCAAAACCAGCACGCGCAGGTCGCCTTCGCCCAAGTTGGCCCACCACACCTTTTGCCACTCGCGGGTTAAAAAGAGGGTGTTTGAGGCAGATTGCGCCAGCAGCGCGTTCCATTCGCCCGCCAGCGTGTCAAATACATCGGCGGTTGTGTAAGTTGTAAGTTGCATGGGTGTTTTACAAGATGGAAGGTGAAAGATGGAAGACGGGAGACGAGCGTCAATAAAACCGTCTTCCGTTCGCCGTCTTCCGTCATTCTGGTTGATTGTCTGGCGCGTTCTCGTCCACGCGCCAAATGCGGTCTGGGGCGGTGAGCTTGTCGGTGAATAACACGCCATCCAAATGGTCAATTTCGTGCTGGAAGGCGCGGGCCACATAGCCCTCGGCATCAATTTTTACGCGGTTGCCTTCGCGGTCCATCGCCCGCACGGTCACGCGAGAGGGGCGCTGCACCATGCCGCGCCATCCGGGGATGGACAAACAGCCCTCCTGGTTCTCATCCTCTTCCGCAGAGGTTTTTGCCAGTTCGGGGTTGACCAGCACATACGTCTGGCCGCTGCCCGGCGTGTCCTCGTCTTTTTCAACCTCAACCACCGCCACCCGCAGCGCAATCCCCACCTGGGGCGCGGCCAGCCCAATGCCGCGCTGGGCGCGCATGGTCTCCAGCATGTCGTCAATCAGCTTGCGAATTTCCGGCGTGACTTTCTCGACCTTTTTCGCCTTGCGGCGCAGCACCGGGTCGCCAATTTTGCGTATCTGTCGAATCATGCGGGGAATTATAGTGATAGTTCGTAGTGAGAGTTGATAGTTGTAGTGGATAGCTATAGTTGATAGTTATAGCAAATTTCACCCACGATCACTATCAATTATAACTATCCACTACAACTATCACTATCAAGTATCAGATCCGCTGCGTGCGCCGCAATTCGTCATACAGCCCCAGCATGTCGGCCATTTCGTTGCGGCGTTTGGCGTTGTCGCGCTCGGTTTGTTTTGCGCGGTATTCGTTCACGCGGGTTTCCACATCGTGTTGAACGCGGCGCGGATCCCACACGCGGTCAAACACAAGTTCGTTGTCTGCGCCAGCCGTGCGCACGGTGACCTTGCCAATGTTAAACAGCGAATCAATAAACCCCGATGTGGAGGCGTCCACATTTTGCACCACCGAATAACTGGCCTCTTTGCGTTTTGTGCCGCGCAGGCCAAATGGCGAACGCACGATGTCTATGATGCGGTCTTCGGCGAGAATATAAATATCGTTGCGCCAATCTTCGTATTGCCACACCAACCCGCCCAGCGCAATCAGCCCGGCCAGCCCCAGCCCAGCCGCCAAAAGATAATTCTGTTTAAAAACAAAAACCAGAAACAAAATGATAACCAACACAACCCCGGCCAGCGGCAGGTCAATATTTTTGATCAGCTCCAGCCAGTGGGTGCGGTAAATAATCTGCCCGTTTTCTTCCAACCGCTGGTAGGGCATGAGTGTGCCGCGCACTTTTTTGGCGCCCTTTGCCACCGCGCCAAAACGTCTTTTCCAATCCTGCTTCACCAGATCGCGGCCGCTTTTTGTGTTATCCGAAAAATCGCGGGGCAATGGCAGCGGCGCAGGGGCAGAACCCCATCCCAAATGTGTGCGCAGGTCTGCGCGGGCCTGCACCCGTTGAACGGCGTAGGTCATGGCATACGAGCGCTCTCTGGCATGAAAGATGGCTTCTTTGATGGCATCTGGGTGCGGGGCTTCATCAAACACCACCCGCGATTTGCTGCCCTGCGCTTCTACTTTTACATCGCCCATGTCAAACATCAAATGGGTAATGTTGGCGCGGGTCACGGTCACATCCTGCACCTGAGACACCGGCACTTGCATTTGCTCATCGCGCAAAAACAAAACACGCTCGCGGTGCACCACCCGCTTGTCTGTGACCACGTAATTGTCATTTCGCCAGTCAACAAAATGCCACAACGTGTACAGAAAGGCGGCAATGCTCACCACAACCCCAACCGCGATGACGAGCGTAGCCATTCCGGGGTTTATAACAGCCACAATGATGAGGCCAATAATTGCCAGCAGAAAAATAAGGTCGGGCCACAAGCGGCGGATAAACGTCCACACATGCCGGCGACCGGCAAACAAAATCAGCTCGTCTGGTTGCTGCCAATCAAATTTTTTCTTTAGTTGATGCACCGCCTCGGCTTCGGGGTCCAGCGCCAGCTTCTCTCGCAGCGGGTGCTCATCGCTTTGCAGCGCGTCAAAATCATCTTTGGAAATTTTCCAAAGCGTGACGGGCATGCTGGCCTCCACCGTTTCTTCGGATTGAATGCCAACCGCAAACGCGCGGCGGTTCAACATAGAGCCAGGCCCAACCATCGCCAACAAACTCTCGCGCCCAACCTTGTCGGCGCGGTGTCCAATCACGGCCCCTTCCCGCACCACAAACAGCCCGCCCTCATAATCACCTTGTTTGTAGATGATGGCGTGGCTCTCGAGTTTCACTTCCTGAATCGCGCCGGTGAGCATGTTTAACTCGGCTTCGTTCAGCCGCGCGAACATCGGGTCGCCGCGCAAAATTTTGCGGGCGTCGTCATCGCTAATCAGCAATTTGCCCATCAAACCGGGGTTTTTGCGGGCGTGTTCCTCAAAATCGGCGTGCTCAATCATCCACACCCGCGATGGAACTTCGGCCTGCACCGTTTCCAGCGCATGGCAGCGCGAGACGAACGGCAAAACGTTAAAAATGCGCCCCGCCTCCGCCGCGCCAATCACGGCTTCTTTGCCGTCCGAATCGGTTCGGCGGGCTTGCAACCGCCCAGAGCGGGCCAAATACAACGCCCAGTGCGGCTCGCCCTGCGCATACAGCACTTCACCCGCCCCAATTTGTTTGGACTTGATCAAATGCGCCACTTCGTTAAACTCGACCTGGTTAAGGTCATCAAACAAATGCAGGCGGCGCAGTTTCAGAATCGCTTCTTCGGGCGAGAAGGAAGCTGCGGCGGGCGGTGGCGCGGTTGGCGCGGCTGCGGCATCTGACATACCCTGATTTATCTCTTGCAAAGACGAATGGCAATTTCCAAATTCCGAATTTTTATTTTCTCAAGGATTCTAGCATCACCCGCGCCGCAAAGCGCGGGAGCGCCATCTGCCGCCGAATGCGCCCTGGCTCACGGATAAGGCGATAAAGCCACTCGAACCCGGCGTTTTGCACCCAAAGCGGGGCGCGTTTTTGCGTGCCCGCCACAAAGTCAAACGTGCCGCCCACGCCCATGCCCACAATCGCCGGGCTGGCTGAGTGCGATGAGGCAAGGCGCGGCAAATTTCGCGCCAGCCACACATCCTGGCCGGGCGCGCCATACGCCACAAACAGCAACTGGGGCCGCGCCTGCGCAACCCGCGCCACAAGGTCATCTTCTTCCTCCGGGCGCGGCGAACCAGCGTATGCGCCCGCCACCTGCATCCCCGGAAAACGCGCCGCCAGCAAGGCCGCCGCGCGTTCGGCAATTCCATCCCGCGCCCCCAAAAAAAAGATGCGCCAGCCATGCGCAGAGGCAGCGCGGCAAAGCTCAATCGTCAAATCTGCGCCGCCCACGCGCTGGGTGAGCGGCCTGCCAAGCAGTTTTGCCGCCCAAAGCGCGCCCACGCCATCTGGCACATTAAGGTTGGTGTTGGCAAGAACGCGGGCAAACGTCTCATCGTTTTGCGCCCGCATGATGAACTCTGGGTTGACCGAAGCGATTTGATACGCGCCGCCTTGCGCCAGCCACGCCTCCACCATTTCCACCGCGCTGGCAAAAGTGCAGTCATCCACCCGCACGCCAAGTATGTTCACCGATGACATGACGCGTATTCAACCACAAAAGAAGGGAGAAGGGAGAAGAGCGAAGAGTGAAATCACACAAACAGCTTGAACACCTGATTGCTGAGGAAACGCCCGCGCTCAGTCAGCACGGCGCGTTCATCGTTTACAACCAGCAGGCCCTTGCGCTCGCTCTCGGCCAGCTCCGCGCCAAACACATCTTGCATGGCTGCGCCGTGCCGCGCGGCAAACCGGGCGTGGGTCACGCCCTCTTGCAAAAGCCGCAACCCCACCATCATCGTCTCGCCCATCGAGGTGCGCGGGTCAATCTCCTCGCTCCCGGCAATCGTGCTCTCGCCGCGCTCGGCGCGTTGCACATACTCGGCGGGTTTTCGCGCGCGCCACTCGCGGTGGGTGATGGCGCTTCCATGCGCCCCGGCGCCCAATCCCAAGTACGGCTCATTGCGCCAATAAATCAGGTTGTGCTGGCACTCGCGCCCCGGTTTGCACCAGTTAGAGATTTCGTAATGCTCGTACAAGCGCCCGGAGCGTTGCGACCGCTCCGGGCGCTCAAGGGAGAGCATCTTCTCCGCCAGCTCATACATGTCCGCCGCCAGATCAGGGTCGGGGAAAGGCACCTCGCCGCGGCGCGTCCAATCGTGCATGGGCGTGCCTTGCTCAATAATCAGCGCGTAAAGCGAAAGATGCTCCGGCTCCAGCGCCAGCGTGGCCTCAAGCGTCTCGCGCCACGACTCCAGCGATTGATATGGCAGGCCAAAGATCAAATCCAAATTGAGGTTGTCAAACCCCGCCGCGCGTGAATCGCGCAC
>Ga0073900_10000363_pt1 | contig 31985 bp, 21 predicted proteins | sample KloWWTmetKNB5Kit_FD_66666 | JGI IMG/M metagenome (GOLD analysis project Ga0073900, IMG submission 66666) | Active sludge microbial communities from Klosterneuburg, Austria, studying microevolution and ecology of nitrifiers - Klosterneuburg... | ecosystem: Engineered > WWTP > Aerobic digester >...
AAGCATAAAAAAGATTTATTTTTTTTATGTTTATAATAAAAGCATAAAAAATAAGAAAAAAAGTAAGAAGGATAGCTAAGCGGTCGAAGGCGATAGACTGTAAATCTATTAGATAAAATCTCACATTGGTTCGAATCCAATTTCTTCTACTATATTATTTATAAGAACTAAAAAAAAAACTATTCAAGAATTGTTGCTGTTAAGTCTAAAAAGAATTTTAAAAAAACGTCGAGAAGCTTTATTATATAAATATAATAAACGTAAAAAAATTTCATCAAAATCGTTTATTAAGTTAGTTATTAGATATAGATATTATTTATACGTTTTAGCAAATAAAATAATAACAAAACGAGTTGAATTTAGAAATATACTTAAAATTAAATTTACAAAATCTAACGTATTCCCTTCTATTTTTGTTAAAACAACTAAAGATGATGAAAATCACGAATTACTTTTTACGATATCTCTAGGTACTTTTAGAAAATTAACAAAATACTTGGGTTGAAAAAAAAAAAATATAAATTACGTTGTAATGTTGTCACTACTAATTGTTAATATTTTAAAAAATTCACCATATCATAATTATATCTTACTTGTAAGAAATTTAAAAAAAAGTTTTTTCTCGATGCTTTTAAATTTACAATATTTAAATTTTAAATATTTGTATGTAATAGATAGAACTTGTTTTACAAAAATTAAAGTGAAAAAGAAAACTCATATAAAGAGACGGTTGTATCGTAAAATGACTTACCTATGTCCTTTAAAAGTTTAAATTAAGTTTTACAGGATTTTACTAATATAAAAATGACTTTATGAGTTTGAATTTGGCTCGGAATGAACGCGTGCGGTCTGTCTAACACATGCTAGTTTTTTTAATTTTTATATTAAAAAAGCGTTTTGGTGAGGAATGCTTGGGTATGATATATTATTATATAGTATTTGTAATATACTTTTATAGTTAAAAACATTTATCTATAGTTTTTAAATTTTTAGGAATTTAAATGATAAAATTCATCGGGCTGGAGATTAGGTAATACAAATTAAAGTAATCCGAAAATCTTTAGTTGAATTGAAAGATTGTTCAACCACCCGGGGTCTAATACTACCCCGCCTTCGGCAGCAGTGAAGAATTTTGGTCAATGGACGAAAGTTTGAACCAGCAGACAGTGGTGAGAACATGAGGAAGGCTCGGTAATAAAGAAATTACCTTCTCTTCGCGTTGTTATCATACATGAGAATACTTGAGTGGAATCCCAGGCTAACTAAGTGCCAGCAGCTGCGGCAATACTTAGAGGGGGGAGCGTTATTGGTCATGACTAGGCGTTAAGCACAGCTAGGAGTTATAAGAAATTTTCAGAAAAATTTACAAATACGACGATTATCGACGAAAATACCTTATTAATTGAGATATATTAGAGATTGGTAATTGCGTTTTTCTAGAGATAAAATATAGAAAGATAAAATTAATTTACACAGGCCTCGGCAGCTTCTCATTTTATATCTGACTCTCAACTGTTAAAGTATAGGTTTCAAATAGGATTGGAGACCCTAGTAGTCTATACCCTGAATCCATGAATTTTGAAATTTGTATAATTTTGTATATATATTTCAAATTTACGTGCAATTATTTCGCCTGAAGAGTACAGCTGCAAGGGTAAAATTTAAAAAAATTGGCGGGAGTTTGTATAAATGGTGGAGTATGTGACTTAATTCGACAATACGCGTGTAATCTTACCAGTGTAGCAATTTTTAATAAAAAACAATTAAAATTACAAATTTGATATTAAATTGACTGGCGCTGCATGGCTGTCGTCAGTTCGTATTGTAGAAAGTAGCTTTAAGTTGTACAACGAATGAAATCTTTTTTTCAAGTTTGAATAGTTTTGTTATTAAACATACTTAGCAATAAGGTTAATACTCAATTATTTACTTTTGAGGACTGTAAGATCGTTAAAAAAAAAGAAGTAAAGGATGTATAAAATTTATTTTATAACGAATTTAAACTTACTGTTAGCGGGATTACGGGGATACTAGAGATGAAGTCAAGTCAATATGGTCTAAATATACTGGGCTGTACACGTACTACAAGGATAAAGACAAAGAGAGTTCACTAAGCAATTAAGAATAAATCTTTAAAAATTATCTCAGTTCGAATTATATATTGTAATTCATATATATGAAGTCGGAATCATTAGTAACCGGAAATCAGAACGTTTCGGTGAATGATTAATCAAACTTTGCACACACCGCCCATCACTTTCGAAGAGTTGATATATCTTAAAATTATACCTATAAACAATTAGGGTAATTAATTTATTAATTATAACTAATGTCAATTAAGGGTAGTGAAAGACTATTGGTAATTTGGAATAAGTTGAAACAAGGTAATGGTAGGGGAACCTGTTGTTGGAGTATTAATAATTTTATTAAAATTTAGAGATGTTTTGTAATTATTTATAATAATAAATAATTCTAATATTAATCATTGTAATTTATAACACAACTACATCTATTGTATCGAGGGAATATCTAGATATTATATATATTATATAACCATCCGGTAGTTATATTTTTTAATTGAGCTATTGCAAGCTGGTTTAGTAATAAATTGGCCCGTGTGGATATTAAAATTAAATTATTTTTAAAATAACAAAACTGAAACATCAAAGTATGTATTTAAACCAATAAACCTAGTATAAAGTTAGTAACGGTGAGTGAGTATTTTATAGCCTTAAATTAATAATCTTGAGTGCAGTTGAAATGACTAAAAGTGTTGCGCGGGCAGAGTTTTCGATAAACTACGAGACCCGGTGAAAGTCCTGTCAGTCCCCACTTTATTAACTTATGTTAATTAATAAATTAAATTTAAAATATTTAAAATTTATATTATTTTTTTGTATTTACTTAGTTATTAATATTATGAATATAGTTTCCATAGAATTTGAATTATTTTTTAAATATTTTTATTTTACAAGTTTATTTGTTTATAATTTTATAATTATATATTTTGTTTATATAAATTTAATATACGAAATTTTTGAATTATTTTTTATTTTTTTATTATATATATTATTTATTTATTTTACTTTTTTATTATTTGACGGTGTATTTAATATATTTAACATTACTTTTACATCAAATAATTTATTATTTTTTAATTTAAAATTAATTTTTAAATATAATTTTATTTTCAAATATATAAATAAATAAAGGGGTATAGTTTAGTGATAGAACAATAGTCTTCAAAACTATTAACGTAGGTTTGATTCCTGCTACCTTTGTATCGAGGTTTTTAATAATGCGAATAATATATTTAAACGATGAGATCATTTATATAATACTAAATATCAAAAAATAAAATCATACGAATATAAATATAAAATGAAAAGAGTTCAAAATTTTAATAAAAAATGAATAAATCCTATTTTAATAGATCATAATTTTAATGATGAAAATTTTAATGAAAATTATAAATTAACTCAAGCAGAATTACACGCAGCTGATAAATTCACTAACACTGCGTTATTAAATAAAAAGTCAACTTTTAATATAAATAAATTTGTATATGATGCAGTTGACGATTTAGATACCAGTGTAGATAATTTAAATTTTATAAGTAAAAATAATATAAATAAAAACTATAGTTATTATTTTTTAAATTTATATTATTTAAATTGTAAATATTTACCATTATTTAATAAATATTATCTCAACTCTATTTTTAATTTATTAAAATTAAATATATTATCAAATAATAATACTATTTATAATAATAATTTACATATAAATTGATTATTAAATAATAAAATACTAGTTTATAGGTTTAAAGCATTACAAACCACCGCAAGTGCATCAGAAAATAAACACGATATTATATTAACTAGCGTTTTAACTAATAACTTTACATTAAATTTAAATATATATAATTATACAATAATATCTAATAAGTTTAGACTTTATTTTAAATCTAAAAGTTTAACACAATCTACCTTAAATTTAACTAAAAATAATTGATTTATTGATATAATTTATCAAGATAAACAATTGTTGAAATTATTTAACGAATTATATGATAACATAGAAATAATGAAACATTTAAGTAATGATAAATTTATTGACAGTAAATCTTTAATGAAAAGATATTTTAAAACTTTACACACTATATGTAAAATTTTTTTTAAAAAAAAAAATTTTTTAACTAAAGAAGTAGTAGCAAAGTTGGGTGAACCTAGGTTTAAAAAAATCGAAAATAAATATTTAAAAAAATATCTTAAATTTGAAGATAAAATAATAAAATTTTTTATAAATAATAGAAGAAATTATAAATTAATAGGTTCATATTTAAAAAAAGTATGATCAAATAAAAAAAAAAATAACAAAAAAAACTATAATAATTTCAGGTATTTCAAATATTTCGCTTTAAATAAAAAAATATTTTATAAAATGAAAAAACGTTTTAAATTGTATAAAATTTTTATAAAAAGATTACAAAAATTAACTTTATTTAAATATTACAAAACTACTACTACAAGTATAAACATATTTAAAAAATTATATAAATATACTAATGTTTTTTTAAATGAAACAAAACCTTATATTTTTAAAAAAGAAGGTAAACTAAAGCCATCAAATGTATTTTTATCAAATAAAAATATTCAATTTACGTTTAATTTAATAAAAAATTTACCTAAAAAAAATAATAAAATTTGAAATAAATTTTTTATATATTTAAAACATTATAAAACTAGTACAAATCCAGCACTTGTTAAACATGAATCTAAAAAATTCAACAAACTTCATACTTTTTTTAAAAAAAAATGATTAACATTTGAAAATAAACAGTTTTTAAAAAAATTAAATAATAATAATAATTATTTTAAAAAAATTAATCCTATTTTAAAAAAATATAATAGTAGAAAACAATTAAGAAAGACGTTATCTTTTAGAAGATTTAGAAAATATTTTACATATTTAAAAAAAAAATTAAAATGACGTAAGAGGTGAAATGTTCGTGAAGAAGCTAATTGATATACGTATTTTGATAAAAAACGTAGAAAAAGGATATTTCGACATAAAGCACCTTTTAAACCTCATCTGCATGAAGCAAAATTTAATATAAATAAAAAATATTTAATTTTTAATATAAATAAAAATAAATCAATCAATTACAATCAAAATAAATTTAATATTAATACATTTAATTCTAAAATTGATGCAAAAAAAATAAAACCTATTAAAGAAGTTAATAATTCAAATAGTTATAATTTAATTAATAAAATAAATTATATAAATTTAATGTTTAATAATGATAACATTAACGAAGACTTTGATATTTGTGTAACAAATCGCTATTTTTTTAAAAATTATAATTTTACAAATATTAACAATTTAAATTATAAATATAAACGTTTTAATTTATTAAAATTTAAAAGTATGTCAAACCAAACAAATAGGGTACGGTTATTAAATAAAATACTCTATCAAAATGATACTAAATCTAGACAATCTTTAAAGTGACAAAAAGAACCGGAATCTATTTCATTTGATAATACTGATATAAATACTGATATAAATTTAAAACAAAATTTTGATCAAATCGATTTATTTAAATACTTAAATACGGTTAAAACACTTGACATAGATTATCAAAAATTAAGAATTAATAATAACAAAATTATATTTAATAAAAACTTATTTTTTAAAAAAATTTATTTATTTTATAAAAATATTTTAAAACGAAAATGCGTTAAAAATTATAAATTTTTATTTTATAAAAATTTTGTTTTAAAAAAATATATATATATATTAAATAATTATTCTACTAAATTTAATAATATATATTTAAATGAATTAGAGTATTTAAACCGAAATTACTTAATTAGTGAAAAGATTCAAAATAATTTATATAATTTAGATATATATAATTTATATAAACATATTTTATATAAAAAAGTTATTAATCGTAAAAAACAAAACATGAAATTAAACTCTTCTATCGATTTATTTTTTTATAATTTTGAAATAGAAGATGTAAATAACGATAATACGCTGGGATGTTCTAATTTGATTGATAAATACGCTACAACAGATGACAGTTCTGACGCTGATATCAAAACTTATGATAAATTAAATAATAACTTATTAAAATACAATTGTAACAAAACTACTAAATATTTACAAAAATGATTTAACACTGATAAATCTTTTTTTTATAAAAAATTTAATCCAAAATTTAAAATTATTAAAGTTAAATATAAACAATATAGCTATAATTTTTTTTTAAATTTAACTAAATTTAAACAATATAAAATACAAAAAATATTAATTAAAAAATTAAGTTTAAGTAATTATAATAAAAAACTGAATATTAATTTAAATAAATTATTAACAAATGTCGAAAAGTTTCAATTTAAATCAATTAAATTTAAAAAATCTTTATTAAACTGTAGTTTTAGTATTTGAAAAAAAAATTTAAAATTTGTAAAATGTAAAGAAACTAGATTATTTTATAATATAATACATTATACCAAGTATTTTAAATTTAAACGACGTCGTTATAAAAAATTACTACGAAGGCGTACAATATTTATTATTTTTAAGAAAATTAAATTATTAAAAACCAAGTGAACCGGTTCAAATAGAAAAAATTATAAATTTTTTACTAAAAAATGTTTTAAATTATTTAAACCTAGTATTAAACTTAATAATAATTCAAATTTTTTAGTATATTTATTATTCACAGATTCACTAAAAACAAATAATATTATATTTATAAATAACTGTAAACAAGTTTTAAATAAAGTTAAAACGGAGGTATCAGTTAAAAATGAATTTAAAAATTCTAATATTAATTGTATATTAGAATCTAAAATTTTTTTAAATTATATATATAATAAAATCAATAAATTTGATATTAATTTTAAAATAAATAATAATTTTGATGAATTTAAAAAATATATTAGTTATACTAAAACTAAAATTAGTTATAATTTTAATTCATTTTATAATTTAAACGATAGGTATGTAAATAAATTTAATAAAATTTCGTATAAGTCTAAATTAGAAAAAAAATTTTATACATTTTTTAAAAAATATTTTGTATTAAAAAATAATAATAATAAAATGTTTAAATTTACTATAAAACATAAAACAGTACCTTTTTACAAATATAATAGAAAATTGAAAGTAAATAAACTTATTTATAAACAACCTAGAAGAATTTTAAATAATGCAACTCAGATGCGATATAAAGTTTTATTAAATTCTGGTAAATATAAAAATAAATACTTCGCTGTTCACGCTAGATCTATTTATATTCGTAATAATAAAAATTGATTATACAAAAAAGCATTAAATAATTTTATAGAAGTTTGTGATTATCGTTTACCTGACATTAATAATTATAATACTAAATTTCATAATTTTTTTGTTGATTTTAATAGAAATAGGTTAATAAGACGTAATGATTATTTAACTGAAATTAATAAAACAAGGAATTATAGTTTTTGATGATTTAAATTACTAAAAGTAAATAAATTTAATATACATAATTATAAAAAAAAATACAAAGCATTGCAATTGTATAAATTTTCATCAAATCATAAATATTACTACAATATACTTTATTCGCTATTTACATGAGCAAATTCCACTACATTAATAAAAAACGTATGATTATATCTTTTGAAAAGACAAAAAAAATGAGCCGGTCGTTACAGACATTACTATTTTCATAGATACGTTAATTTTAAATTTTATAATTATAATAAACCAGTGAATGCACGTTTTTTTAATAAATTTATACCTTTGTATGATAAGGAATATTTACGATCTGTGTGTGTAGGACAGCGATATAAAAACGTTAAATACGTAAATTTGAGTAAATTTTCAAATTATATAATTGATGAAACTAGATTAAAATTATCAATTAATAAAGGTATTAAAAATTTACAAAAAGTTTCAATACCTGAAAGAAATCAAGTATTTAATAGATATATATTTAAAAATTTTTATAAAAAAAGATCACTTCGGCGTAGGTTTATGATTAAAAAAGTTGCATTTTTTTTTAACGAAAAATCTTCAAAAATAAACCTAACAGATATTAAAAAATATAATTATATACAATACAGAAACTTACAACAAATTTTTAAAAATAGTATTTATTTTACTAATATATGAAAATTTATAAAATTTAAATACAACCATTACACAACTCTTACGATTAAAAAATTAGTATTAACTTTATTTAAAAAATTCTACATGTATTCGAAATTATATAAGTTAAATACAACTAACATTAATTTAATGTTTATTAATAATTTTAAAAATTTTATAAATAAATATGATAATACTTTAATGTTAAATTTAATAAATAAAAATTTTTTTAAAAAATACAAAATAAATTACACTAAAACTATTTATACTTGAAAAACTAATTTAATACATATTAATAAATATTTTAATAAAATAAATAAAAAATTTATTTATACAAATTTTAAATTATTTAAATATAATTTAAATTTATCAGATTCGGGGTCGTTAAATAAAATTGATTTAAATTATAATTTAATAAATTTAAATAGTTATATTACTAAATTACAACGATTTAGATTAATTACAACATATTCATATAAATTATTTTTAAATACTTTATTTATATATCCATCAATATTAATGCTAACACCTTATTTAAATAAAAATTATAATAAATATTTATTAACTATAAGTAACAGTAATAAAAAATGTATTAAAGTTTTAAAATCTAGTTTTGATGACAGAAATTTAAATTTTAATTTTTATTTTTTTAATCATTTAATAACAAGTTTTGTTGAGACTAAAACTAGTTTAAGTGTTAGTTTAAATATACATTTTAATAATTATAATATAATACCATTAGAATATAGAATTATATTAAATATATGAACTCAAAGAGTTTTAAGATTTCATTATATTTTTAAATGAGCGATACGATTAAAAATAATCATGAAATTATTATATTTAGTTGTAGCTGAAAAAGATTTACATCTTTTAATGAAAATCATAACGAAAATAACGCCAAAAATACAATACAGATCTCATAGAAGATTTTTTAAATTTATTATTTTTATATTTAGAGCGTTTTTTGTTTTTTTATTTTTAAATTTTAATGTAAAAGGTATGCAATTTGAGTTTGCTGGAAAAATAAGTGTAACTGGTAATGCCAGAACGAGAAAAATGTATTACAAGTTAGGTAAACCTTCTAGATCTACATATACTTATAGTACTAAATACATCTATAAAACAGTTAGTACTTATATGGGTGTTTTGGGTATAAAAGTATGAATATTTTATTAAAATTATATATGATATTCACAACATATTCATGATTTGAATTAGAAATAAATTACGGTTTGTTTTTTTACCCTAATTGAGAATTTAATTACTACTCTGACATTTATTTACATAATATTTTTTCTTACATACCTTTATTATTATCAATGGTAGAAACAAATTTTAATACTAATATTTTTACAAAATCTTTATTAGATACTTTAGATTTAATATATACTTTACTCATTCAAGATGATTCAATGAGTTATTTTTACTGAATGTTAGTAGATTCTTATATTTATTTTTTATTTAATGTAACTTTATTTAATTTTTTTTTTTTAATGAAATCAGTAGATATTTTAAATATTTTTTTTTTTTATGATATGTATTTAGTGTATATTTTAAATGATATAATGTATCATAATATATTAAATTATAGCCTAGAACATAATTTTATTATTATTTATAATATTATTATATCTAATATAACTAGCACTTTTGTAAATATTTTTTTTTTTATATTTAATTTTTTAATTAGTTACTTATTTTTTATAAATTTTAATAATTTATTCAGAAATAATAATATTTACATTAAATTTAATTTTATAATTAGTAGATTTTATTTTTATTTATATAATTTATCAAAAGAAATAAGATTTAATTTTGAATTATTAATACAATTCGGTTTATTTTTTATTTTCGCATGAGTATTTAATTTAATGTCTTACGATGATTTAAATTTAGAATTTATAGAATTATTTCACGTAGTTTTAGTATTTTTTTTTTTTTACGTTATTATTTATTTATTATTTAAATATTCTTTTCATTATTTTGCTTTCTTAGAACCATCCGTTACTGAAGGTAAATCAAGTTCATTTATATTAAAACAATTAGTCAGGGATATATCAAATACTTTTGCATTATTTTTACGTTTTTTTTTACTATTATTTAGATTAAATATTTATGACGGTTTAGACGATTTTCTAGATTCATATTGTTTATTTTTTTATGATTTTGATGAAGATATTGTTTTATTTAATAATAATATAAACATTTCAAATATTAACTATACTTTAGATAATAACTCTGACCTTGATTTACAAGATAAAGATAATAATTTATTTAATATTGAGGATTTTTTTAAAACTTATCTATTTTTATTTTTTGAAATTTTATATTTTTTTATATTTATTTTAGAAGTTTTATTTAGATTATCTTTAGCTTTATATATTTTATATTTAATTATTTTTGAAGTTCATTCAGTTAATTGTTCTTATAGCGAAGATAATTATTTTTTTATAAAAAAAAATATTTAAAATGTAATTTAATGACATTAAATGAATTAAATTTTGTAACACTAGTATTTTTAATTTTATTTTTTATTTTTATAATAAATTTTGATAATAATTTTAAATCACTAGTTTTATCGGAGTTTTTTTGAATTAATTTGTATATTTTTGCGTTACTAGTTGCTTTCGTATTAGATGATTTAATAGTCACTTCGTTGATTTTTTTTTTTTTAATCTTCTCGGCTGTAGATATATCTATCGGTATTATTTTAATTATATTACAAAAAAAAATCTTCAAAAATACTAATAATTTTTATAATTCAAATTTAAATACAAATTTTATAACACGAAAAAATAAATTCATTTTTTTTAAAAATTTAAAATATTAAAGTAATTTTATGAAATTTAACTTATATTACAATTTTTTATGTAATGTTTATTATTATACTAAAATTTTATATAAAAATAAATCTTTTAAAAAAATTTTAAATCTTAAAAATTTATTTAAAAATAAAACAATAATGTATAAAATTCAAAAACTAGTACTACATTTTAAATATTTTGCAAATGTTTGATTATACTCAACTAATCATAAAAGAATCTCTATAAATTATTTTTGATTTGTACTTTTAGCTGGTGTAGTTGGTATGGTTCTTGCTACATTAATAAGAGCTGAAATGGCGTATCCAGGAATTGGTATATTAGCTGGCGATAATTCTCAATATCTGTCTATAGTCTCCGCACACGGTGTTATTATGGTTTTTTTTATGGCCATGCCTTTACTTTTTGGATTTTTTACTAATTTTTTATTACCAACACAACTAGGTGTACATGATGTTGCTTTTCCTAGAATGAATAGCGCGGCTTTTTGGTTTTTACCTGCTAGTTTAATAGTACTTGCTCAATTAGTTTGTGTAGATAGACGTTACCAAAGAATGAATTGTTTTAATATTAGAGAATTACAAAGTTTAGTTAGACGAAGATTTTTTTTTGAATTATTAGATAATAATGTATTTAATAAAAATTTGAATCATACTATTATATCAGAAAGATTTAAAAATAATAATGAATTTATTAATAAAAATAATAACATGATATATAATTTTTATAATTTATATTTAGATTCTATAAAAACTGTAAATTTATCTAGAATAGATTTAATTTTACTAAAATCAAAATATAATTTTAATTTTTACATCAATAATTTTAATTTATTTTTTAATAATATTACAAAATTTATAACTTCTATATATTATTTCATAGGTAATATGGTTAATATTAATATATACTCTGTTTTATTTTTATTTATTAATATATTTAAAGATATAAATTCTATTTTTTCCATTTTTTTATTAAAATTTATAAATAATAATATTAACAATAATGATATTAATAAAATTAATAATACTTTTTACGCGATTAAATATTTAAATAATTTAACAGTTTACACATTTATGGAAAACTACAGTAATATTAGATATTTACAATTTAATAACCCATCTTTTGTATTTAAAGTTAAAACAGGAAATTATTTACCTGAAAAAACTTTAATAAAGAATTTTGATCATATAATCAATACCTTAAACTTTAAAACTATACAAAATAAAAAATCATTATGATTTAATTCTGAAGATATTTATACTTTTTTAATGGAAAAACATGATTTTTGAAGCGCTGGTTTATTTAAAAATGATGATATTTTTAATTTTATAAATTGATCTGATAGTATTATATTAAAATGAAAAAATAGTATGTACTCGCATATGGATATTTTTTTTTTTACTAATTATTTACTTTTAAATTCACATATCGTAACATTAATGAATTCTAGATGAGAGTTCTCAACATATATAAATAATTACTTTAATAAATTATTTTTTTCACAAAGCAAGCAAATGTTTATATTTAATAATTGAAAAAATTTAAAATTGTCGAGAGAAGGTTGACGTTGTAGATTATTATTATCTAGAAATCAAAATTCATTGTATAAAAAATATACAAATGAGTCAGATTTGTTATGAGTTGTCGAAAAAAATGCAAAAGATTTAATACCAGGATGAGCTATGATCACACCTTTTTCATCTAGAACTAAATATACTTTAATAGGTAAAACTGATATAGGTTTATGAGTTGTAGTTTTTACATTAATATCATCAATGATAAGTTGCTCTAATTTTATAATGACTTATAGATATCTATCAACATTAAATAATAGAAAAATGAGAGATGCTAGATCTTTTTTTACGGAAGCTGTACTTGCTACATGTTGAATGGCTATATGCGCCAACCCAATGCTTATTTTAGGTATTTTAATGTTATTATCCGATAGACATTGAAAAACATCATTTTTTGACTATTCCGGTGGAGGTGATACTGTATTATTTCAACACATGTTTTGATTTTTCGGACATCCTGAAGTTTATATCATTATAGTTCCTTGTTTTGGTTTTGTAAATACAATTCTATCATTTTATTTAAGAAAAAGAATATCAGCTAGGGCTAGTTTAATGTATTCAATTTATACAATCGCATTTTTAGGTTTTTTTGTTTGAGGACATCATATGTATATGGTTGGGTTAGCTCATACAACAAGAATGCTTTATAGTACATTAACTGTTATGATTTCAGTACCAGCAGCTACAAAAATTATGCATTGATTGGTTACTTTTGTAAATAGTAGTGTTCATATAGAATTACCTTTAGTCTTTATACTTTCATTTATTTTTTTTTTCTTATCCGGTGGTATAAGCGGTATGTCAGTTGCTCACACAGGTATGGATGTTTTATTTCATGATACTTTTTTTGTTATTGGTCATTTTCATGTAATGTTAGCTGGTTCTTTAATGTTTGCTGGTTTCGCTGGTGTATATTTTTATTTACCAGCTATTTTCGGTGTTAGGTATAATAGATTATTTGCCTATTTACATTATATTTATTATACAATAGGTCAATTATTTACAGTTATACCTATGATATGATTAGGTTACGCTGGTATGCCTAGAAGAGTTCTTGATTATCCAGCTGCTATGGGCGGTTGACATAGTTTATCTACATCAGCTCATATGGTTAGTATAGCTGGTATATTATGTTTTATTATAATGCTTTTTGATAGTTTAAGAAAAAAAAAAGCATATATAATTAAAACATTTGGTATTGGTCGTTATAACACTAGATTAAATTTTTATATGTATGAAATACATAGAAATAAGTACTGATTACATAAATCACAAACATTACAAAAAAATAATATATATAAAACAACAACTAGAAATTATAATAAAGTAGTAAATTTCGAGTTATACGAATCTACTGTATTCTATTATACATGAAAATAAATTACATATATATGTTCAACGAGTATTTATTTTTACAAATTTTATTAATATTAGTTATTTTTTTTTTATTTTGAATAACTGATATATATAATTTACTTATATTAGGTATTTTTTATTTATTTTTATTCAGTATCATGGCTTTATATAATGACGTGGATATTTTAATTAGTTTTCTTATTATTATAGATTTAGGTGTTTTTTTAGTATTATTTGCTTTTTTATTGCATTTAAATAAATTTTTAACTTTTAAAAATATATACGATTACTCGTTTAAAAATTTATTTATAGTAAGTATTATAATTATTTTTATTACTTTTTTTTATATATTTATAAATTTTACTAATATATATAATTTTAATAAAATTATCGAGTATACTTGATTTTTTTTTATATCTTATATTGATTATTATTATTTATACAATACTATAATGTACTCAGATATGCATTTATTAAAAGAAATTTATTTTCATATAAATTCATTTGAATTTGTATGTATATCTATTTTTTTAATTATTGGTATAATGGTATTATATTTTTTATTAAATTACTTAACTTTATTTATTTTAAAATTTAATATATTCATTAACAAGAATTTAAAAATTTTAAATAAAAATAATTCTGTAACGTTTTTTAAATTTCAAAATTATAATAAACAAATTAATACATCTGCTAGCAGCAGAGTTTGATCAAAAATTAAATATGATTTTAAAACAAACAATATTAACAGTAACAGATAAAAGTGGATTAAATTGTATTAAAGTTTTTCAATTATATGGAGGTTTTTGACGAAAATTTACTAAATTAGGTTTTTATATTAAAGGTAGTTGTAGAAAAATTAAACCAAAAAATTTTAAAAATAAAACAATTGTTCATAAAAAATTATTTAAAAAGGGTCATATTATACGAGCTTTACTAACTCGACAATCTTACAATTTAAATAGAAAAGATGGTTGTGTTGTCAGAGTAAAAGATAATACTTCAATTACAATTAAAAAAAAAAAAATACCACTTTCTAAATATATACTTGGGCCTGGTTTAATTGATTTAAAAAAAAAAAAATTTTTATCTTTATTTCATTATAAATTTTAAAATAATATGTTATACACTATTTTTAATTTAAATTTAGATTTTTTAAATAATTTACCACAAGAAAATAACGATAATTTATCATTTATTTATAATAATATTGAATTAAACCAATATCAAAATTTTAATTATAATTTATTACAAAACAACTATAACTTTAATTTATACACTCACCACGATTTACTAACCTCTATAAATGCTACCGATAATTTAATTAACTACAATAATGATCCTATGTCTATTTATACATTTTCTGTACCAAATATGAAAATTTTTTACCCAGAACCTTTCATAGCAACCGGTAACTTCTCTCATACAGATTTATGATTTATACATATAAGTATTTATCAATATTGATTGTGATTTTTTTTTATTTTTTTAATTATTTTTTTTTTACTAATGTTTATAGTCACTTTAAGATGATGTAATTTAAGAAACAAACCACAAAGAGAAACTCGAGGCGTAAGTAGATCTAAGTGCGGTGATTTGATAACAGCTGCTGTACCTGTAACTTGAGCAGGTTCTATTATTATACACGAATCTACAGATGCTGTAGATTTTTACGATGGTTTTGGTACATCTGAAATGGCTGTCGGTGTTCGAGCTTATCAATGAGGTTGAGAATATTATTATCCAAAAGATATAGATATTCTTTACTTAACATCTAATTTTAATAATGAATTTGTAGGTAATTCTTTATATTATACTAAAGAAAATGATGATTTTGAAGGAACTATTCATTTCTTAGAACATCATAAAATAAAAAATAATTTCGACGCTCCTATAACACCCGCTCATTTAATTTGCTTCTCAACCGGATTTAATGATGTTTTAAATGTCTCATCTTCAAAGAATTTCGGTTATTCTAAATTAATAAAAGATAATACTTTTAAAAATACATTAAGTTCTAGATATATAAACTATAATTTAAATTTAAACTATATGTCTTATAATAATTTATTTTATAAAAACCATAGTTTTAATAAATTTTTAAATATGGATATACAAGTAATGGCAACGCCTCAACTACATACTAAACAACACGAATATATGTCTTTATCTGATTTATACACCCTACATGGCTCTTTCTATGATATGAAATCATTTAATAAATATATGGAATTAAACTCTCAAATTAAAACTGAAAAATTTATAAATTCAAAGATACATTTATTTAATAACGCGGGTGATTTAATATATAATATTTTAAATAATAATCTAAATTCAGTAAAATTTGATAAAAATAATAAAGATTTATATAATTTTTATAAAAAATTTTATAAAAATGTAAATACCATCACCTTCAATTCAACTAAATCTGATTTAATTACTTTAGATAAAAATTTTATAACATTATATATTAAAGAAAATAGTTTTAAAGCATTAAATACTATTATTTTAATGAATAAACAAGTATCTTTAGATAATGAATACGTTAATAACAATAATATTTTAAAAATTTTTCCAAAAAATAAAATATTAACGGATTTTATTAAATTAACAAATTATGATTTTATTTTTAATCAAGCCGATTTAAATAATATAAATGAATCACATGTTCGAAATTTTAAAAATACTCAAAATATTTATGGAAAATCTAAAACACCTTTTAAAGATTCATACATTAGTGTATTATTATTAAATAACTACGATCAACAATTTAATTTATTAAATTCATTGGATAATAATGATTTTTATTTCGCTAATTTTATCTTAAAATTTTTTAAAAATAATAATAAAAATTATAAATTTTTAACTCAAGTTGAAAATATTTTAAATTTATCAAATTTAAGTTTATTTTTATATAATTTATATGGAGAAGCCGAAGATAAAAGAAACCCTTCTTTTGAAAATTTTGAAGATTTAATTTTTAGTAATTTAGATGACGATTATTGCGTTGATTTAGATTATTGATACGAAGTTGGTATGGATGTTAAATTATTGGAAGAAAATAGTAAATCCTATAATTTAACAAATATACTAGGTTTAGAAAAAATTGATACTAAAGAAGACGATACTGATTTGAATACATATGAATTCAATTCAATTAAATGATACAATTTAATAACCAAATTAAATAATATAAAAAATCAAAATAACGCTACTTTAGGTTGAAGTACGTTTATAAAATCTGAAAATATTGAAAATAATATAATTTTTAATATTATTAATAATTTAAATATAAATAATACATTATTTACAAATTTCAATAACTTACCTACCGTCTATTTAAATTATTTAACTAACCAGCAATACGTAAATTCTTACTTATTAAATAGTTTTAATAATTTTAAAGAATTAACGTTATTTTATAATTTAATTAATTTGAATACGACGTTAAATTTAAACTCATTTAAATTAATTAACGAACCGCAATTATTATTAACTAGTTACTGAAATTCTAACGAATTAAATAATATTTTAACAAATAATTATATTAATATGAATAAATATAATAATACTAATTTTAAATTTACATTTAATTACTCTTTAGTTGACTCGATTAAAACATTATGTCAAACAGAAACAGCTTTATGAAGATTTTACAAAAGTACTTTTGATGATAATAAGTCTTTTATAAATTTTGATAACTTCTCATCATCTTTTAATAAATTACCTTTTATTAATACTTCTACTAATGTTTATAAAAAATATATTAATAAAAATTATTTATCATTTATAAAGTCAAATTTATATATACCAAAATTTAATTATTTAATTAACAGTACTAATAATTTATTTTTATCAACTACACTATTTACTTATAACTTTCCATTTAGTATTTCAACTGAAAGTGATGTGTTAAAATACATGTGATTCGATTGATATTCAAATTATAATAAAAGAGTAGCTAAACAATTAGATTTAAGCGATTACACAATTAACGGTGTTAAAGTCTATAAACATAAATATGATTATAATACAAATGACGTTAATAAATATAATTTAAAAGATAATTACTTAAGTCGACTTTCTAATTCAAGAAAAAATTACACACCATTGTGAAATTACACACCATTTATATTAGAAATGAGTAAAAATTGAACTAAAGATTATATTACATTTTTTAATTTATACAATTTTTATGACAATATGTCCGGCTTTGACATTAAATTTAAATTATTATTTTGATTACGGTTTATGAATTGATTCGATAATTTATATATTAATATAAATAATTTATACTTACCTCAAATAACATTAACAAATAGTGGATATTTAACACCATCGCGTAATTTTTGACGTTCCGTTAATACATTAAGTTCGTATACATATTTTATGAGCACATTAGTAGATATTTTAACAAAACGTGAGTATTTATTTAAACAATTATTAAATTATTATAATATATCGGTAAATAATTTTAAAACTTATAACGTATCTCCTTATAATACTATTATATTAAATTGAAAATCTAATTTATTATATAATACTAATATAGAAAAACTTTATATTGAAAATTTTAAATTAACAGAAGACATGTTGAAATTAAATTTATATACTTTAGATTTAGAGTATTTATATTTAAAACAATTTTGATTAAATAATTCAACTAGTGTACCATTAACAAAACATACATGATTTAATAACTTAATAACTTTAATAAGTGAATTTTATTTTAATGATAAAATTTGCAACGAACTTAATAATATATTAGATGTTTTAGTTTTTAATCAATATAAAACAGCTGGTATTATAGATTTAAAAACTTCTTTAATTAATGCAGCGTCTAGATTATCTAATATAAGTAATAAATTTTTAGTGGAGTCTAACAAAATATCAAATAATTATAAAATAAACAATGATAAAATATTTTATAAAAAAACACAATACAAACATATGAGAAAATCTATGGCTAATATGATTAGAATTCAAAACGATAAAGCTGTTGCTATGCCAGTAGATACTAGAATACAGTTTATAACAGTATCTAAAGATATTATACATTCGTGAGCTATACCGTCTGCTGGTATAAAAATTGATTGTATACCTGGTTACTCATCCCATAAAATTACTATTTTTTTCTTATCAGGTATATACTGAGGTCAATGTATGGAAATTTGCGGTAGATATCATCATTGAATGCCTATAGTTGTATACTTTATGAAACGAGATTTATTTTTACTTTGATGCATGCATTTTGTATCATCGAGTAAAACGATGCTAACTCAAACCGTTAATAATAATAATGATTGTAACTACGTAGTTTCTTACCCAATGTCATCATGAAAAAACGAATTAATTGATTAATAATTATTTATGTTCATCGAAATACCGAAACTATGTAACAACAGTTATAATGTTTTTAAAATTAAAATATTCTATAATTATTATAAATCATTTTTTATATTAAATTACTGAAAATGTATTATTTATAAAAAATTTTATAAATTAAGTTATACTTTTAAAATCTCAAAACGAAGTACTACAGCATGTAAATTGTTTTTTTATAAATTTAATGTACACGGTTTTTCATTTATTATTACTAAATCGTTTAATTTTTTAAAATATAATTTAATTTTAATAAAATATTCAAGAATTAATTATAAATTAATATATAATTTAAATTTATTTATTACATATTATTTTTTTAGTATTTTAATTAAATATATTAAATACGTTAATTACGTAAAATTATTAAAATATTAATTATTTTGTTTTATAAAATGTTTAAATATAATACTTTTACTAATAATTTTAATAATAATTTTAAATATAAATATTATAATAGTTTAACTTTACACAAACACTCGTATTTATTTAAATTATTATTAAATTTTAAAATGATAAATTGATTACATAGAACTATTTTATTAAATAATTTTACATTATTATGAATGAAAAAAGAGTTTTTATATACTAAATTAAAATACTCTAGAGTACCTCAATTTGATATAGCATCAGGAGCTTCTGCTGCTTTATTAGCCGGTTTGTTAGGATTTATAGTTACTGAAAAATTTGGATTTGAGTTATTAGATTCTGGTGATTTTTATATGTTAGTGATGTATTTAGGTGTACTTTTACTAATATTAAGGTTATTAATTAAATCTATTAATAATATTAAAACAAGTTTTAATATTTGAAATATTTTTTATAATTTTTATAATTTTTACGTAACAATTATAGTATTAGTATATAATTATTTAATTTTTATTAAATTGGAATTAAGTTTGTGATTTTATAATAAGAGTTAGATTTTAATAAAAACAATACTAGTTAATTTAATTTTGTTTAATTGAATTTTTTTAATACTTATTGAATATAAGTATTATTATTTTTTTATCTAATGATTAAGTAAATTATGAGATGTAATTTCGTAATTGAAGGAAATACCATTTTCCAAGGCATTAATATATAATATCGATAGTGAATAGTAACGTGAGTGAACGATTTAATGACACATAAGATAGATAAGTGAAAAGATCTTGAAACTCGATATTTTTGTACCGATTAAAGCTTATGCGATTCTGTACCTTTTGCATAATGGGCCGACAAATTAATATATAAAATAAGTTTATATAATTGTAGACGTAATTAATTTACTTTAACTAAGATTAAAATTATATATATTAGACCCGAAACTAGACGATCTAATTTAAAACAAATTGAGGTTAGCGTTCCTGACCGAGGATTGAACCCGTGAATGTTGCAAAATTCTGGGATGATTTTGAATTAGCGGTGAAATGCCAATCAAGTTTAGTCATAGCTGGTTCTCTACGAAAATTATTTAAGTAATGCTTTTATTATTTTACAACCGGGGTAAGTACATTTTTAGATATTTGTCAATTAATACTCTAAAAAAAAAATCAATACGGTAGGTAATTAAATAAAAAGTTAGATATAATGGCGCAAAGGTTATATATCAAAAGGGAAACAGCCCAGATCATAAAATAAGGTTTTTAATAATATATAAGTATATAAAGATTGATTTCTTACATGCGATCTAATAAATAAGCTCGGAAGCAGCTATTTAATAATGAAAGCGTAACAGCTCAATAGATTCGATAATTTTAATGAATATATTTAAGATATAAGTATTGGTCTAAGAATTCAGAGAAATTAATATATATTAACCGAATTTATGAAAATATAATATTATTTGGTAGTGGAGTATGGTATATTTTGATGAAGTTTAATTGTTAAATTAGATGTAAAAATTACTAGAAATAATGTCGGCATGAGTAGTGAAAAGTATTTAAAATCGAAAATTGTTGCAAGCCTAAAACTTCTTCAATTTAAAGTTAAATTCAATACCACCGTAAATTATAAGTTTTCGTTGCCATGGAAATCAACAACGAGAAAGCCAGACTCTTAATTAATGAAGACATTCGTATGAATGATGAGTTGTTATTGTATAGACATTTGTAATAAGTAAAATACCGTCCGGTTTGGAAAAAATTTTAATTATTTAAAATTATTTACAAACCAATCCGAAGTGATTAAGTCCTAAAAAAACTACTAGGTTTAGGTTACGACAATAGTTAACTATATTTATGAGTTATAGATTTTAAAATAATACAATATATAATATTTAATTATATCAGAATAAACACTGTACAAAATCCAACACAGGTTAATTGGTTGAATATACTAAGGTGAATAGGTAATATAGTTTAAGGAACTCGGCAAATTAACTTCGTAACTTCGGGAGATGAAGGTTTATATGCGTATAGAATCTTAAAAGAGGGGGTAGCGACTGTTTAACAAAAACACAGGACTCTGCTAAATTTAAATATGATGTACTGAGTCTGACGCCTGCCCAGTGCTGAAAGATGAAATAAATTAGTATAGACTAATTTTATAAGTCCCAGTAAACGGCGGCCTTATTTTGAGGGTCCGAAGGTAGCAAAATCCATTGACGGGTAAGTTCCGTCCTGTACGAATGGCGTAACGACTTCCCCACTGTCTCTAACTATATCTTTACGAAATTGAATTATAGGTGAAAATGCCTATTTGATACAACGGGACGGAGAGACCCTATGCATCTTTACTAGAATCATTTATTAAAATCAATACGAGATTAAAACAAATACTTAACTGTATTTTTTTTTTGGTGCGATTTATTTTTAGATTATTTTAAATTTATTTTTTAATAATTACAGTGAATGAGTGCTAGTTTGACTGGGGTGGTGGCCTCCAAAAAAGTAACGGAGGTGAGCAAAAATCGACATAAAGTATAATTCACTTTATATTGTATATATTTTAATGAATTTTGTTTGATTTGATTTAAAAATTGACAAATTTTTAAAGAGTAATGACTTACTTGTCATAGTGATCCGATATTTTTGAATGGTAGAGATATCGCTTAACGAATAAAAGGTACGCTAGGGATAACAGGCTAATAATTTTCTAGAGTTCACATCGAAAAAATTGTTTGGCACCTCGATGTCGGCTCATCACATCCTGGTTGGGAATCCTCTTCCAAGGGTTGATCTGTTCTATCATTAAAGTGGTACGTGAGCTGGGTTCAAAACGTCGTGAGACAGTTTGGTCCCTATCTGTTGTATTAATTTGAAAAAAGTAAAAACTCTTACCTCAGTACGAGAGGACCGGGAAGGACTAATCAATGATTAGACGGTTATTGTTAACAAGTAAGCCGTAAAGTTAAATTAGGTCTAAATAATTGCTGAATCCCATTTAAAGCAAGAAGTTAGGTTTTTGATTTTCATATAAAATTACTGTAGACTACAGTATACTTTATTAATTTTTAATGAGAGTATTGAAAGGTACGGAGTTAAAGATTGTTTAATTTTTTAATAAAATTAAATATATATATATTTTTAGTAGTATATATAATTACATGATTAAATTATGATTTGGAGTTTATTACATTATTTTATGTAATAACTAGGTTCAAAACCTGGCATAATTGTATGAATACACTCGTATATAGAGATTTATATTTTCTTTATTTACATTATTTTATTTTATTAAAAAAATTCGATAATTTTAAATATTTATATTTATTGTTTGAATTTTATAAATTGTTTATATATTTACTTAAATTTAAAAATTACAAATTAACAAAAATTTTAACACACACTTACAGCACCAATATGATTAAAATTAAAGCTAGAACTAACGTTAATGTTTATAAAAGAAATATAAGTAAAGATGATGTTCTTTTATTAACCGGTAACGTATTCGCTGGTTTATCTAAATTAAAATTAACTTACTATAACCAATCTTTTAAATGATTTTATTGATTAAATATAGGTGTTTTAAAACATTTCTCTGTTGTTTTAAATATAAAAAAACTATTTAAAATTTTTTTATTGTTTAAACAACTTGTATTTAGTTTAGGGTTTTATAAATTTTATATATTTGCTTTCGGTACTAAAGAATTTAAGGCCGAGGTTAATTCTATAAATCAAGTATACCGAATATCTAGTTTAAATAATTTTTATTATAATTTTTTTCACGATAGTTGTTTTTTTACAGATAAAATACCGTATAACTTAAATGTCGATCATATTATGACCGCTATTTCAAAAGAAACTAATGGTAGAGATTTTTATATCGTAGTTCAAGAAAAAGCCTTGGCGTCCTTTTTTGTACAAAAAGTTAACTCCTGTGCTGTTGGTTTTTTTACATATACACCGCAAAAACATTCTTATAATTTTTTAGTACCTATATTTATTGAAAATTTTTTTATGAAAACAGCTATGTACGGTTATATTTTTATTTATTGAAATGGTGGTAAAAAATTAAATTTAATTAACCTTTGTTATTATATTTTAAATTTTAAAATATATAAACAATTAACAATATTAAGATAATAGAGTTTCTACGCTTTTATAACTCAGCGGTAGAGTACAAGGCTGAAAACTTTGGAGTCGTTGGTTCGAATCCAATTAAGAGCAGTCTGAACCACTTGCTGCAAACACAACAACTATCTTTAATCTTTTTTAACGGGCAAAAATTATTCAAATTTCACAGAAATTCAAACATTAGTACAAGTATTTATTTTGTAAATAGACAATTTAAATTCATATCGATATTATTTAGACTAAGCACTTTATTTAATCTAACAGTATTAACTGATTGTATACTATATGATTTAAATTATAGTAGTTACAAAAAAGTAAACACGATTAAACGTAATTTTAAAAATAAAACAGCTTCTTTAGTTATATTTAACCAATTAGGGACTAATTTTAAATTTATGTGTTACTCCGTTATTAAAGCATATACAATAAGCTTGGATTATTTATTTTTAAATGCGTATTGAATTGAAAGAGAGTTTTCAGAATTATTTGGTATAATTATAAAAGCTAAGGAGGATTGTAGAAATCTATTATTAGCTTATAATGATACCACAGCGCCTTTTCGAAAATCTTTCTCTTCGATAGGTCTTTTTGAATTATATTTCAGTATAATATTAGATATAATAGTTCGACAAAAAATAACATCGAGCTAGTGAAACGGACTATCGTCCAACGGTTAAGACTTTAGATTTTCACACTAAAAACGAGAGTTCGACACTCTCTAGTCCGTATTGTTACTAATATTGACCTATAAGTCTTATTTTAAATTTTTACCTATTAAAAAAAATTCATACGATAATGGTATTTTAAATATGTACAAACGAGAAAAATCTTATAACGTTAAAAAGTATGTTCTAGACTCCTTTATTTTTTGATTATATTTTAATCATTTATATAATTATTTTTGAAAAAAATACCACTATTTAAATATTGTTCACAAATTAGTAATTACTAGTAGAACTTCAGCTGCTTTAACATTGGTTAAATCACCAATGGCTCAAAAAACTTGATCTAAAGAACAAGTCGGTTTTAAATATTTTAATATTAAACTTTACATTCATGTTTATAATTTTAAAAATATTATAAAAATACATAAAAATGACCCACTGTTTACATATTTTCTATTAAAATATATAAAAAAAATATTATTTATTACAAATACTCCGATAATGTTATTAAAATACGCTATAATAAATATAGATATTAATTATAAAAATATATTATATATTTAAATATAAACAGTCTCTATGGCGAAATGGTATACGCGTAAGACTTAAAATCTTATCCGCAAGGGTCCTGGTTCGAGTCCAGGTGGAGACATATATTATTATATAATAATAAAGTAATTAAATGAATTATATCATACGAATTCTCAACAGTATATTAATGAATTTAATCATGGTAGTACTTATTAGTACCAAAATAATAATTTTAAATTTTTTTATGGAATTCTTTTTATTAAACAACTCGGCGATTTGTTTATATAAATTAATAATAATGTATTGACTTTCACTGCATATTTATATGTTACTAATAGGTATTATTTTGTCAGTTGCATATTACATATACAATTATTTAAAATAAATATAAATCGTAACGAGCGTAGAGTTTACTACATATGATATAAAAAACTTATAAAAATAAATATGTAAGTGGCGGTGTGTATGTTATTTAATTATTTAAAAAATTATAATTTTAAATTCATTAATGATGAGATTTCTTGAAATAATTATTTTAATTTAGAATTTTTTTTTTATATAATTATAGTTTTAATAATTACTTTTAATTTATATAAATTAATACTTTGTAAAAATAATTTAACTAGTTTTATAAATTTAAAATTTATACTTTATTATATTTATATTATATTATTAATTAATTATTTTAATAATATAAGCCCAGTTTTCTTTTTCTTCTTTAATCATTTATATATATCAAATATTTATAATTACGTATGTATACTAACTTTATTAATTTTTCACGTCACTGTGTTGTTAATATCAAGCCATCAGTATTCATTAAATAAGATGAATTATAATGTAATTATATATTTATTTTTATTAAAATGCTGGTTAGATTTACTTTTTTTATGTACTAATTTATTTACATTAGTTTTCATAGTTGAATTACTATCTATTACATTATTTATATTATTATCTATTTTTAATAATTACAAGACTATTAATTTTAATTTTAATTACATTACTAATTTTATTATAGAATATAATTATATAAAACCAACGTATCAATTTTATAGTTTAATTTTGATTTTTTGAATATCTTTCGTAACCTCAGTTAATTTATTTTTTTATCTAATTTATTTTATTTATTTTATCAATACTTTTGATTTAATATTAATAGATTATTTAATTTTATATTTAAATTCTGTATCAACTAAATATAACTATATTCAATTAAATTTTATATTTATTGGTTTTATATTTACTTGATTTTTAAAATTAGGCTTGGTTCCATTTTTTTTTTGAAAACCTAACACTTTCAAAGGTTTAACATTTATATTTCTAATTATATATATATTATTTTTTTATTTTATATTTTTAGTATATTCTATATACTTATTTACATTTTTTTTTAATGAACTTATAAATTATATTTATATATTTTCTATTTTAATATCATACATTAGTTTAATTTTATTAATATCTTTTTTATTCGATGTTAGTAATATTAAAATTTTTTTAGCATATAGTAGTATATTAAATACATTATTAATTTTTGTTTTTTTATTTTTTAATAATTATAATAATATACAATATATATATTATTAAAATTACTTTTAACTAGAATGGCTGTACAGAAAAGTAAAAATACAAAAAGATTTTTTAAAAATATAAATAATTTATATAAAAAAAAATTAACTTTACACTCTAAAACTTATAATTTTAGTAAACATACTTTTAAATGACAAGATTATTTTAAATATAAATGATTTTAAAGTTTTAATTTATGTTATTTAACAATTCTTCTATCTGTTATATTAGTCTTTATTTGATTACTTATAATATTAGTTTATATATTTTTACCACTGTCCTAACTTATTTTTATGCAGAAATAAAAACACTTAATTTATTACACAAATTAAATAATGTTTTAATATTTAGATTATGAGCAGCTTTAGTATTATTTTCTATCGCAGGTATTCCACCATTTTTTGGATTTTTTATTAAACTAACTTTACTTTATTATATAAATTCAAACACATTTTCTATAAGTTTACTGTTCACTATATTTTTATTGATTAATTTATATTTTTATTTACAAAATATTAGATATTTTATGTGAATTGATTCTGATGATTTAAAATTAAATAACTGAAATTTAAAATTTATTAAAATTGCCAACATCTATATTTGTATTTTTTTTTTATTTTTTATATGCTACGGAGTTTTTATATACGACGATTTAATTTTACTAATGTATAATATTTTTTTATAAATTATTTACAGTAATTAATTGAAATTAAGACCTAATAAATTTAAACATAATAAAAATTTTAGATCTAAAACATATAAATATTATAAATTAAAAAAATTACATTATGGTGATAGTGGTTTAAAAATTTTAAATTATTTATTTTTAACAGCTAGACATATGTTTAGATATACATTAATAGTTAAACGTTGTACTAAAAGAGGAACTAAAGTTTCTAGATCATATTGAGTAAATTTTACAATTAACATACCATTAACTAAACAATCAAAAGGGGCTCGTATGGGTTCTGGTAAAGGTAAGTTATTTGCCTGAGGTTTTAAAACAAATGGCGGGTCTATGCTTTTTGAGTTAAAAAATGTTAGATTTGGACGTGCTTCTAAATATTTAAGAATTTTAAAATATATTCTTAATTGTGATTCATATATATACATGACTAAATTAAATAAAATTAATAAAATGGACACTACGTATAATAAACAATATTATTCATCTAGTAGTTTTTTTTGATTATAACATATGTTAACTACCATATATATGAATTATATTTTATTCAGTTTTGTAAGTTTATCTTTTTTATTATATTTTATAAATATAAACATTAATTGAAATTATTTAATAATAAACAATCATATTATTACTAATTTTGTTATTTTATTTTTCATTTGAAATTTTATTTATATTAATTTTTTAATTTATAACATGTATTTATATAATTTATTAAATACATATAATATTACATTTTATAAAACTACTAATTATACGTTTTATTTTTCTTTTATTTATATATTTATTTTAATTACTGCCATTTCTATAATTTTTTGTTTATCGTATAATTACAATGAATTATATTTATTTTTAATATACGTAAGTATTATATTTATGGCCGGCTTTGGTTTATTTTTCACTAACTCTATTTTAATATTTTTTATTTTTTACGAATTATTACTACTACCTTCTTTTTTTATTTTATATATATTTTCTAAAACACGAAGATCTGTGGAAGCTTCTTATTTAATGTTTTTTTGAACACAATTTGGTGCCGTTTTTTTAATTTTTATATTTATTTACATATTTACTATTACAAACTCAACTTTATTCAGTGATATTAAATATTATAATTTTTCAAAATTTGAAATCAATTTCATATTTTTAAATTTTTTAATTGGATTTGGTGTAAAATTACCTATTTGACCGTTTTACGAATGACTCCCAAAAGCTCACGTGGAGGCTTCAACTAATTTTTCTATATTTCTTAGTGGTGTTTTAGTTAAATTTGCTTTTTTTGGTTTTGTAAAATGTTTATTAATATTAAATACAGAAATAAATTTTATGTTCGTATTTCCTTATTTATTAATAGGTCTAATAGATTCGGTTTTTAAAATGTATTATCAATTGGATATAAAAAAATTAATAGCTTACGCTACTGTAGCTGAAATGCATTGATTATTGATTTGTATAATAAGCGGGCAAACTATTTTATGATTAGCTGGTTTTTGTATGTTGATAAGTCACGCAATACTATCCACTAATTCTTTTTTAATGGTAGATTCTATAGCACGTCGTTTTAAAACTAGATTAGTTAATGAGTTACATGGTTTAAATTATATGTGCCCTAAATTATTTATATTAATTTTAATTAATTGTATCATTTTTTTAGGATTCCCTTGTTCATTATTTTTTTTAGCTGAAGTTTTATTTTTTACATTTTTAATGGACTCTTTCCCCGTATTATTTTTTATAACAGTTATATTAATTTATATATTTTTAGCAATTTTTTTTTTTAAACTATGACTTAACATATTATTTAGTTCTATAAATTTATCAATTAAAACAATTCCATTAGATTTAGATAAAAGTGAATTAATTATTTTTACATTTTTAATAGTTCTAATAGTTTGATTAGGGTTTACTTGATGCTCGTTTATATTTTAATAAATAAAAGTAATTTAATGAGTACTTTATCACAATTATGTTATAATCATCGATTTTATAAAAGAATAGCTAAAAAACCTTACTCAGATACATCAAAACTAGAAAGAAATCCTCAATTAAAATGCGTGTTAACAAGATTAGCTATAATGACACCTAAAAAACCTAATTCTGCTTTACGTCACGTCGCTAAAGTTAATATTTATAAAACCAAAAGACGTTTAATAGGTAGATTACCTGGTATAGGTTTATTACCAAATAAATTCAATAGAGTGTTAGTTGAAGGCGGTAGAGCTAATGATTTGCCTACAGTTAGATATACTGTTATAAGAGGTGCTATTGATTTTGTAGGTTTGTATGGATGTAAAAAAAGACGATCTATATACGGAGCTCGAAGACCGGAAGGATTTACTAAACATGTTAGAAGACGTTTTAGACGATTGGGTTATGCTTAATTTAAGTTTTATGAAATTAGATTGAGTTTTAAGTAAATTTAAACATATTATTGGTTGAGCTAGAGGAGGTTCTTTATGACCATTAACATTTGGTTTAGCTTGTTGTGCTATTGAAATGATACACGCTGCTATGAGTCGTTATGATTTAGATAGATTTGGTATATTATTGAGAGCTAGTCCTAGACATTCTGATTTAATAATTGTAGCAGGTACTTTAACAAATAAAATGGCACCAGTTATTAGACGTCTTTATGAACAAATACCTGACCCAAAGTGAGTAGTATCTATGGGTAGTTGCTCAAATGGAGGCGGTTATTACCATTATTCTTATTCAGTTGTACGAGGTTCTGATAGAATTATACCAGTCGATATATATGTCCCAGGCTGCCCACCAACAGCCGAAGCGTTAATTTTTGGATTAATTCAATTACAAGGAAAATTAGGTTTTTCTTTGTCTAATTTAAATAAAAATACTAAATGATACGGAGTAGATCACATATAATTAAATTATATAACAATAATTTAAATTTTATATGATATAAATCTGTATTTAATAGTCATGAATGGTATATGACTGTTAGTTGATCATTGAATTGAAAATTATCATGATACAATAAACTTTGAGTTAATTATATGTATAGATTACGTAGTTTCGATGCTGTAAATGGTAGATGAAGATATAAATTAAAAGATAAAAAACCTTTAATCGACTCTAAATCGTATATAAATCAAACAAAATATCAAGTTAACGAAATGACGATTTGACGAAGAATTAAATATGGTTTAATGTTTAATTACGCAACTATTATTGAAATTTTTGTCAAAAGATTAAGCCGTTTGGTTCATTTTTTTAAAAACGATGCTTTGCTTTTTACAACGTATTTTAATTTACTAGTACCACATGCTGAAGAAACTTTTAAATTAGATACTTATGAATTTTCTATGTCAAAAAAATACTGAAACCATTTTATTAAAAAAAAAATATGATCGATTATTTTATATAAAATAAACGTATTAAAATATTCGTACTTATACTCGGTTTTTGCTGATATATCTTTACTACCTTATAATTTATATATATCAATGGAATTTATGTTTAAATTTAATTTAACAAATTTGATGGTATATAATACTCTCAAAACAACAATGCCTTTATTTAAAAATAACGACGAATTAGACGATTTTATTATGACTGATTATAATTGAATTTTAAATGATTATGAATTTAATTTAAATTTATTTTTATTATTAGAAATTTACAAAAGTTCGATATTAATTACATTAAAAGTTATTTATAATTAATCTATGTTAATTAAAAGATATAATATTACGAAAATCACTAGAAACAGGTTTAGATTGAAATTAATGATATTTAAAAATATTAAAAATAAATTATTCTCGTTCACTAATTCAATTAAAATACCATCAAATACTTACGGTAATAAAACTATACGATCTCGTAAAAAAGTAACATTAAAGATATTTTGAAGTACTTTAAACACCACACCGGCTTTTTCAGCACCTAATTTAATAACACAAATATGCTTTTCTTACAGAATTTATAAATTTATATCAGTAATAAAAAACGCTAGTGGCGTTATTTATAGTAAAATTACGACTGAATCTCATAAACTTTTTTCTTATTTTTTATTTCTAAAAAATGATAAATACCTTAAATCACTATCAAAAGGTAATATTAAATTTTTACCATATAATTCTTTTTTACTGTACACACCTAGACGATCTTTTATATCGTACGTTGAGATTGAATTTAATAAAGGTTTTCAATACGCTAAAGCTATAGGATCGAAAGCTCGTTTATTGGAAATTTATAAACATAGGAATTTATGCGCAGTGCAGTTGCCTTCTAAAGAAGTTAAAATTTTTTCAGCATTTGCTACCTGCAACAATTCGTTATTATTATTAAAAACTAACAAACAATTACAATTTGATAATAAAAGATATAAAAAATTATTAGGATTTGGTCCTAAAGTCCGTGGAGTTGCTATGAATGCATTAGACCACCCACACGGAGGAAAAACTAAATCTATAAAATTTCCAAAAACTCCGTGAGGATTGGCTACTAAGTTGAAATAATATATGTTAAAAAAGAATACTACAAAACCTGTATTTTTGTCTAGAAGTGCTTGAGTTAAAGTTAGATTATTTTTTACGAATTTTAAAAAACATAAATATATTAGATTTTTTTGTTATGATCGAAATTCAACGATTACTAGAAATTTAAAAAATAAAAAACTAATTATTAGATTAGGTAATGGTTGAAAAGTTCGAAAAGTTACGAGATGAATGATTGGTTTTAAAATAGGAGCTTTTACCTGAACTAGAACATTTTGACGAAAA
>Ga0073900_10000364_pt1 | contig 31884 bp, 31 predicted proteins | sample KloWWTmetKNB5Kit_FD_66666 | JGI IMG/M metagenome (GOLD analysis project Ga0073900, IMG submission 66666) | Active sludge microbial communities from Klosterneuburg, Austria, studying microevolution and ecology of nitrifiers - Klosterneuburg... | ecosystem: Engineered > WWTP > Aerobic digester >...
GCTGGTGTGCGACTACTGTGGGGCGCTTACACCCGACCCGTGGCACAGCAGCGGGATGCTGCACGGAAAGATGTCAAAACACATCCACTCATGCGACGCCTGTCGCGGGGCCGCCCAGGCCGCGCAGGTGGATGTGCCGGAGTCGGAGTATCAGCGCGGTTACCGCCAAGGGTACGAGCAGCGCGATGCCGAAGTGCGGGGAGCCTTGGTATGACCGCACAAATTTTTATCGCCCTGTTTGGCGTCACGGCAGTTGCATTGTCGCAATCATCATTTTCTGGCCGCCGACGCTGGGCATCAGTGTTTGGGCTGCTCGGCCAGCCTTTCTGGTTTTACTCAGCGTGGGAGGCGCAGCGAGGGATGCGCGGGGGTTGGCGAGAACTATTGCGTCTGGTACATGGTCTGCGCATGTGGTTAATTACCACAGGCCCGAACAGGCGGCTGTAACCATCGTCGCCGTCAAGGTGCCAGGTGGATATGTGCTGAAGTTGGCTTAATCACAGCCATAACCCCGACAGGCCTTAGAAATAAGGCTTACCCATAAGTTCCTTACACTAGGTGCTTATGGGTAATTTCAAATCTTAATTTAAGGATTAATAAAATGCAGTTTACAAAATTACAGTCACTCATTCGTGAGCGCGAACAACTTGACTTGCAAATCCGCGCAATGCGGGTTCGTGAGGTACGGAAGTACAGAGCTCACAGCTCGAAGGTAGTTTCTACCAGTGAAGCTAGCCTCTTCACTGAGATGGAAGCTCTCATCTCAAAGGTGTTCTACGTCAAGTCAGATCTTGACGATTTGCTGGACCTCATTGAGGCAGCAATAGAAGAACAGTCTTAATCTTTCTTAACGGAGTATCAAATGTACAAACTCATCTCTTTTCTTTCTTTCGCATTGACACTCATGGGTGTCATGTTCTTCGGTATTTACACAGATACCGGTCGTATGGCAGTTGCTGCCATCGGCAGCGCATGCATCCTCGTGGGTGCGTTCTCGTTGGCTTTTATCTACCTAACGGTGGATATTCAGAAGATCGAATAAACCTATTAGCCTGCTATCCTTAAATGGGATAGCAGGCTAATAGTGATATTCTTATTTTCTTTTCTAATTTTTTGTATTAAACCTGATACTACTAAAGAAAGGTAGACTTGTAATGACTGAACGACTGGGTATTGTTATTGGTGTTGAAGGTGGTGATGGTACTGGCAAGACTGGTACTGCTAAGGATCTAGTAGAACGCATTAAAGCCAAAGGCCTTACTGCTATCTATGTTCCGATTATTGAAGGCTCTGCTGTAGGTAAGATTTATAAGAGTGAATATACTACTAGTGAAAAGATGGATTCCTTTAGGCAAAGTACTGGAATGCTTTTCTCTGTGATGTCTACTCTCACAACCGTCGTAGAGCCTCTTCGTAAGGTTTATGACGTGATTGTACTGGATCGTACTTTAGCGAGCTTCTACACCTATCAAATCCTCACCAATGGACATTCCTTCATGAAGGAAATCTTTGATAAGGTTATCAGGCAGAAAGTGTATAACAACTACTATACCCTATACCTGACTGTCTCTCCAGAGAAGGCTATTGAACGCATGCAAGCTCGTGGTGTTTTAGATGTGATTGAATCCAAGGGTCCTATCTATCAGCAGCGTATTCATCAGAACTATCGTACCTGTTTTGACACATATCCAGAGTTGTCTCCTAGTTGCGTCATCACCACTACTGACATTACAGCAGAACAAGTAATGGACAATGCATTTGCTTTTGCTAACTCAGTCATTGCTACGGAAATGCATAGACAGAAGAAATGATTAAAGCCTCTGAGATCGATTTAACTCTGCAAGCCTACCACTTGCTTAGGGTAGCTGGTTTTGATGTGCTCTATGAGTCTGTAGTGACTCGCAGGCATTATCCTAAGCTTCGTCTTTTAGTGAGATGTCCATCTAATGGACCACTGGGTTTGATTGAGGTATGTCTTCCTGATACTGATGGAATCATTACTCCTAGTAAACCTATTACTCTAATGCAAGCAGTTCCTTACTATACTCTCAGTAGTCCTAAGGACGTGAGTACTGTAGTGTCTCTATTCCAATAGCAGCATATTAGCCAGGGTTTAATTACCCTGGCTTTATGTTCTCTTTTGATGAATAACTTTTTATTTTCTCTAGTACTAATCTTATGTCGAAAAGAAGTTCACTGGAAGGTGGTGATGTCCAGTGTAGGGTACTTTTAAATTGAAGGGCTCTTTAGCTCTTGAGGGATTTGATATCTCTCTTTATTGGTTTAGTTGTTTTTGTTTTGTATCCTAAAACTTTTCGGCCACCATAGGCAACAGACCTACGGTAGAAATACTTGGACAATCCTCCGGATTGGACAAAGTGATATCTATACTCCGCTATCGCTCGTTAGATATAAAATAAGAAAAAAGGGGGTTAACCCCCTTTTTAATAAAATAAAATACTCATATTATTTAATAAGAGTATAAAAATTACACTGATATAAATGATGCCAGACTATAGTCTTTTTAGTAAGACTATAGCTGGCTTTTATGACGATATCTCGTTAGTTTAATAAAAACAAAGTAAAAGAGCTTTTACTCCTGTTTATCGTTGATAAACCCGTAAAAGACTCTACTAGTGAATAAATTATCTATTGGAGTAATTCTACAGAGATAGTCAAAGACAGTTATAAACTTAAAAAGAAAAAACCTACTAAGGTTTGAAAAGATAGTACAAGTAAACATCCCCCCTAACCCCCTTCACAAAAAAGGAAAATGAAAAATGACTGATGAGAACATGGTAGCTGAGCCGGAGTTGGTTTTCTGCAGCAGTAGCAAGAACTACTACTTGGCTGGTGAGTATGAGGGTGAGAGTAGCATTCAGATGGGACTGAAGATTCTGAGTGCAGCCACTCGTATGGAATATGGCTTGGAGAGCTTTAATGGGGCTTTAAAGCGTATAATCGATTGCAGTGAAGGCAGCGTATTGTCATTGAATGAAATGCTCTCTGAGGTGAGTGTTACTTTGGATGATGCCTTTAGTGAGTCAAACCCTGTGATGTCTTTGCTCGATGGCAAGGTCTTTCGTGGTAACGTCTATAGCACGGATGTGGTTTGTGATGTAAGCGATAATAGTGTTGTTGAGGAATTCCTGAACAACCTGATTGCTTTGGTCAAATCACAGATTGTAGCTAAGCTGAAACGATTGGCTGATAACCACCCCATTGATGAGGAACTCAAGAGCCAGATCGATGAGATGCCAGTACAAACCAACGAGATTATTAATGATCCAGTGGTGGATCGGTTTACGTCTTTGGCTTTGATTGCTGTACGGCTTAATCGGAACTCTTTCCGTGTGTACGGATTGATTCTTGATGAGGTAGTTCCCTTTACTGATGAAGAGATTGCATTTGTTGAGAGTGGTGAGAAATTGCCAGTGAAAGAAAAGCATCCAAGCATTGCCTTGACAGATATGGTCTGTCAAGAGATCTTTGATATGTTTGGTAAAGTAGCACTCAAGAATGCTTAAAGGTCAAGGAGTAAAGAGTCATGGATAAATTGTTTAATGAAGAATTGTACTTAGGCTTGATGGATGCTATCGTAAACGATGGTTATCTGAAGGGTGATAGGACTGGGGTTGGTACTCAGTCTTTGCATGGTAGGCATTTGCGGATGGATCTGACTGGAAACCGTATTCCGTTGTTGACTACGAAAGAGATGCTTTATCGCTCTTTGGTAGTAGAGCTCGAATGGTTCTTGTCGGGTAGTACGAACGTTAAGTTCTTGAAGGATAATAACGTTTCTATCTGGGACGATTGGGTGATCCCTAGTACTGCTGTGTTTGCTGATTGTGAAAATCCTACTGGGCAGGATATGCTTACCTGGTTGCGTTGTTATCGTCCAAGTAGTTATAATCTCTGGAAGAAGTACAAAGCGAATAATAAGCTTGGACAACCCAAGCGTGAGGAAGTCAAAGCTTTCTATGATACCGTCGGATTGGCAGTAGTTAACCGTAAGCTGGTATCTGGCTCGATTGGGGAAGGCGCTTATGGTAGTGCTTGGCGCAATTGGGAAGACACTCGGGTAATCCATCGGGATGAACTCGACGAATACAAGGCTCGTGGTTTTGAGATCAATGGAGTGCTTAGCTGTAACACTCGGTTTGTGATGACTAGGAAGATTGATCAGATTTATAACCTGATTGAGATGATTCGTAAGAACCCCGATTCTCGTCGTCACATTGTCAGTGCTTGGAATCCAGCTAAGATTGATGAAGCAGTATTGCCTGCTTGTCATTCTTTCTTTCAATTGATCCTTAGGGATCTGACATTAGAAGAGCGTTTTGCATTGGTTCCTAATGGAGACAGTCATCAGGTTCTCTTTAGTGCAGAGAATCTTGATGCATTGAATATTCCAAAGAAAGCCATTACGTTGATGCTCCATCAACGCAGTGGTGACTATCCAGTAGGGGTTCCATTCAATCTTGCGCAATACGCTATTCTTGCACACTTGGTGGCTCATGTGACGGGTAACGTAGCAGAATGCTTGGTTTGGAACTGTGGTGATGCTCATGTCTACACTGACCAAATTGAGTTGTGCTATGAACAACTCAGTCGGGAACCCATGGACAACAACGCTACTGTGGTATTTCCGTCCGAACTCAAACAGATTGACGATTTCAAATTTGAACACGCAATCATTAAGGGATACGATGATTTCCATCCACGGATCAACTATCCAGTCTCTGTGTAAGTAAAGAGCATAAAAGCCAGGGTTAATTCCCTGGCTCTTTTATTGAAAGATATAGTAAATGCTTGGAATGATTTTTTGTACTGATATCAAAGGCGGTATCGGTAAGGATAACTCTATTCCCTGGAATTGTCCAGAGGACATGAAACTCTTTAAAGAAATAACCACGGATAGCATGGTTGTCATGGGTAGAAAAACCTGGGATTCATTACCACAAGCTTTCAGACCACTGCCGAATCGTTTTAATGTTGTTCTCACCAGGGATGAGAGAAAGATAGATAAGGATGTCTATTGTACAGGAATAGATACTATTTTGAACATCAATCAGTCCAACCCAGAAATGGTTATTTGGATTATTGGTGGTAGTGAAATCTACAAACAGTTTATGCAGCACATAGACTATCTGCAGGTTAGCACTATCTATGCAGATTTTGATTGCGATACGTTTGCACCTAAAATACCTAGTAATTTCTACATGGTATTTTCTGAACGTATTCATACAGCTAGTATAGGTGTGAAACTAACTACTCATACTTACCGCAATGGCAACAAATCAAGATCTAAGGGATTCGAAGAGCTCATTCGAGAGAGAATATCGAGAACGCACTTTGGTCAAGATTGACAAGAAAGCAATCAGAAGGTCTGCTAGTCATTACGAAGAACACAAAGAACCAAAGGTGTATCCTATTCGTGATGATGACATAGACTTTCTAGCTAAGAACATTACACTATAGATAAAGGATTGCGTCATGGGTGTTGTCACAGATTCTATCAAAGAAGCAGAAGAAGACCGTAAGCTCCAATGGGAACTAGAAGCACTAGAGTATTGTGCTCACCAAAGACTCATTGCAGTTAGTGCACGTATTCGTGATAACAAGAAACTCACGAAAGAAGCGTTATTGGTTGAGAAAGCAAAGCGTAAGGTTGTTGATCAGTTCTACAGCAAGGTTAAAACTATTCGCTCTAAAGGCCCTATTACTAAAGAAGATTTCTCTATCCTGGATAGGGAATTCAAAGACTTGATTCTTTGAATGTAAATATTTTCAGCGATATATGATGGCGGTGAGTAGTGAATACTATTCATTTCAATTGTTTATCACAACCCTTATTAAGGAGTAATTATGGGATATATTCATGGTAGCGAAAAGAACGTTTACTACCCAGTAAGTGCAGACCTGCGGGAAGTAAACCGCATTTTCCAGCTGCACGAAAACGTGCGTCTCACGAACACGGGTGTCGACCGTGCTGTAGAACTCTTGCCTAAGTTAATAGGCAAGAAAATGCCTAAGATATTGGCAAAGGTTTTAGTTGAAGGAGTTCCAAACGGACACTATAATGATCTCCTTGAGTCAACTATTGAGCTTCAGGAAATGACAATAGAGGAGCATGAGAAATCATGCATGGCCATCCCCAAGATGTCTATGTCCGAGAGACAACGGATGTTCAAAATAACATTGAGGGAGTTGAGTGAACTTAGTGTAGAGGTAGACGAAGAGTCTTGCAAGGCTCTTTGTGAGCTGCTGCTTGCAAGGAAGTTATCAGCAGAAGACCTGCCTCCTGTTCCTAAATACAAACCCTCTTAAGGAGAAACTACCATGACCAACGTGCATCAGTTCCCAAAGATTAAGGTGTCGGCGGCACCTACACCTGTGTTCAGCTCTGTGCGGCTCCAAGGTGTCATTCACGACATCGTGCATAAGCTGCAAGAACTTCACAAACGGGATCCGGCCCCGTTTAGGATCAACAAGAAGTTTACACCAACGACATCAATCACCAAGATCACTAGCGCTGCCTCTCGCTACAGTGTGCTGATCTTCGAAAACACTGAATCTCGGAACATAATCGAGGTGATGTACCGTGAGACACTCTACCACTGTGTCGAGAACATTGGTCGCAGGACTGCTGTAACGCAACGTACGAAGTACGATACGAACGACCAGATGGATGTTGCCAATCTGGAAAACGATTTGATCGTTTACATGGAAGTTACAGCTGATTCCAAGCCACACATCCAGAACAAGGTTAAGGCCAAGCGCTGGCCGTTCAAGGCTACTGAAACTACGGTGGTCTGCCGTGTAATCAACGCGGTGAATACATCAACTGATGGTAAGGTTGAATTGTCTTTTGCAGACGGTGGTGATAAGGTTAGTACAACGTTCGATTCGATCAACGAATCGAGTGATACTAACAATCTGATGGATTCTTTTTTCGTGTCCAACCATAAGAGCAAAGTAGGAATTTATTCTCCACGAACGTTTCGTGATCTCTTTACGGAGGTTTAATCATGAAATGGGTACTGCTAGTACTGGCAATCGTTGTTCTTGCTCCAGTATTGGTGCGAGTAGCGGTTGGTTTAGCTGCACTAGCTGTTGCAGCTTTGGTAGTAGTATTGGTTTTGCTAGCCATTTACTACATTCTTAAACCTTTCATTGAAGAGGAAAAGCAAAATGGCAACTAAGGAACAAACGAAGAAGGTGGCTGCAAAAACTGCAGCCGAAGTGAAGAAGGGTCTGGAGAAGGTTGTGCCCAAACTTGAGAAAGTGGTGGCTGCTGCTAAAGACCCCAAACAAAAGAAAGCTGCTGTTGCTGTTTTGGAAAATACCAAAACAGCAGTGAAGAAGATTGCTGAAAAGAAATCTCCAGTCAAGGGTTCTAACGCCCGCGCCAATAAAATGGCAAAGGACGCCAAGGCTGATAGCAAGATCAGCGAAGCACTCAAGAACGTCAGTGCTCGGGCTATGAGCGAGATCAAGAGCATCAATCACTAATTGACTTCCTTCTTGTTTTAGCGTAGAATTATACCATGATTTTATGCAGAACATGGAGGAGTCAATATGTTTGAATTGTTCGTACTGGAGACACAGGGTATCTTTGTGTTTTTCAGTAGTTACTCCGAGTACTTCTTTCTCGGACAAGTAGCGAATATCGCCGCAATCATGACAGTGTTTGAGTACCATTGGGCAAAGACGCTGGATGATGAGTTCGCTATGAAATACGCATTCGATGTCAACGAATTCGATAAGAAGACGTATGACGCTTTCAAATACCTGTACGCACTTGTTCCATTTATAAGTCTATACCTGTATGGTCGAATGTGTTACCAACGCTTTAGTTCTGTAAAGTTTCTCAGAGACTATGCTACTAAACGCAAATTGTAAATCTTAAACATAATAGCCAGGAGTAACATCCTGGCCTTTATGCCGGTAAATAAACCAAACCCTATTTTAAGGAGTGTGAAATGCATTTTACTCAACAGTGGACCAAGGAGCAGATTGGTCAATTTTTACAGATCGTTATGGACTTCCGTACCCGCCATGGAAATCTGCCTCCTAGCTACATCACAGTTTACCAGAACTTGATGTCCAAGATGCCAGTAGGTTCAAGACTGGTTGTTACTGATCAGCTGGTCAAAGACCTGCAGGAAGGCTTCAGCAAGTTTGAAGCCAAAATGGCAGGCATCATTGAAGATGTGTTCACGGAAAAACCAGCTGTGAAACCTACACCGGCCGCTGAGCAAAACATCGTTCGGCGCACCAGACAGGCTTGGACGGAACTGGAAGAGAAGACCTTCTTCTCGCACTGCTACGAGTTGATTGTATCGGAATCTGGTACACTGGATCGTTTTAACGCACACATTGCCTGCGTTCCAGGTTCTATCTTTACTGCAGCAATGCAGAAGATGGAACGCAAGCGCGGGACTACCAGTGGGGGTGTTTGTCGTACTCTACGAATCCGGTTCGTGGAATGGCACAAACAGAACAAGGACAAGCTTCCTCCTTTCAAGGACAAGAATGCGGCACCATCACCACTGAACAAGGTGGTTGAGGCAATCACTGAGCACGTCAAGGAACCTGTCTCTGTGGGTCTTGACGAAGCGGCGGTGCGCAGGATTGTGCGGGAAGAGATTGAAGCCATCTTCGGTCCTATTGAGAAGGCGTCCATTACCAGTACTGAAGTCAAGGTGGCTTTGCTGTCCGAACCCGTTCAGACGCAGAGTACGCCAACGCTTGAAAATGTGGTGGATACCTTGGTTCATCCCACGGTATCGATTCCAGTCAAAGCAAAGACGGCTGTGATCAAACCAGCACCATTGGTTACGAAAGCACCCGTGGCAAAGGAGACGCAGAAGAAGGTTAAGATCTTCATCTTTGGTCTGAAGAACAGCCAGTTGCAGTCTTTGCATGGGCGCTACCCCAAGTGTGTTTCCATCGAAGGTTGCGATATCTTCAATAGTGGAAATAAGGATGCTGGAAAACGTTACGACCAAGTGTACGTGACACGTTTCAGTAATCATTCTAGTTACGAAACCATTCGTAGTCTGGGAAATAACAATGTCACCTTTATCAGCGGCGGCGTTACCATGCTTCACAACGCAATTGTGAAGTACCTCAAGAGCATTGACGTAATGCCTGCTTAAGAGAATCTATCCAAGGAGTAATTGTGCTCTTTGGATATTCCAACCCTACGACAAGGAGATTGCCATGAACGTGAGTATCTTTACTTACAAGGAGCGCACTGTTAAAGATAAGACAGTGGCAATGGCTGTTGTTGCTGCAATGGCCACAGTTCGGGAGAAGACCAAGAACCCGAACGAGAGTCTGTGTATGGATATGCTCAAGGGCCGTAGCGAGAATGAACAAATCACTACTGAACAGATGAGTGACTTAGTTAACCTGTTAGTTGACGATACGCTGTACTGGCTCGGCTGGTTCGATGGAAGTCGGAAACGATAACGCCATAAAGACTACTATCCCAGGGTATAATAAGCCCTGGGATATATGCTGAAAATGTCGATTTAAAAAATATTCAGTCATATATAGTAGCAGTGAATAGGTAACGGTATCTATTCTAATTAACCCTCAACAGGAGAATTCAGATGGAATCGAACATTAAAAACGCCTTGGTCATTACGATCAACACCCAAGTGGCAGCCAACGTGATCGCAGAAATGCGTCCGGTGCTTGTGGAACTCGCCATGACGGCGGGTGATGTCGAAGGAGCTAAAAAGCTCAAGGATTTCGATGCTGGCCAAATCGGCTTTAAATCTAACACCGAGTACGCTCACTGGAGCGTAGAGACCACCGGGAAGGAAGCAGCTCTCATCATTGACGAGAAGGTTATTATGGGTGCTGTGAAGTTTGTTGCCCGCTACTACAAGATGGTGAATGCTGTCTTGTCGTTGGTGAAGGCTGCCAAGGGGCTGTTCGACATGAACAGCCTCAAGACAGAAGCGAAGGCCTTCGATGAGCTGTGCAACGAAAAGGCAGCGCCAGCTGTCAAGCCTGAAGAACAGGCTACGGAATAACCACCAATCCCTACCTACGAGAGTGGGTAGGGATTTACCCTCAACTAAAAAGGAGAAGCCTATGGCAGTCTATTCGGGTGGCAAACCCGTTAAAACGCCAACCGCTAAGGGACTCGAATCCCTTAGCAAACTAATTGAAGAGGGCGGTTTCAATACCACCCTCTCACCTGCTGAGGTCGCAGCAGAGAATACCCGTGTCGTTGATACGACTGGTGTTTCTAGTATCGACATCACTGAGGAAGGCGTGTTCCATGTTACCATGAAGAGTGGTGACGTGAGTATGCCTTCTATCCAAACCAAAACCAACCCTGTTATTGTTCCCCAAGGAGAAACTCAAATGAACGCACCTGTCCAGACAACGCACACCACTACCAATGCTACCACCACGACCGAAATCGTGGGCAACGTCACCACCGCTGAAGCAACTGCTGCTCCGGTGGCACCAGCTGCAGCTGTAGCACCTGAAGCAACTGCAACTGCCACGGCAGCACCCGTTGTAGAATCGGCGATCAGTCGCCTTTTCAGCAACGAGTCGGCTTGGAAGGAAGACGCTCAATCTTCTCTCGAAGTCCCCATGCAAGTCAAGAATGTGCGTGGGCGTATCAACATGATCGAAGACGTTATCTTTGATCATGAAAAGCGCATCAATACACTGGAAAAGAGTAAGACCTCTGGTGGTGGTCATATGACCTTTTCCCGGGAGAAGTCCTGGGAGGACATCGGCTACAACACGGCCAGCGCAGTCGCGGTTGGCGTGGGCGCCGTCACTGGCGTCTACCTGGCCACCAAAGCCCTGAATGCCATCTTCGGTAGCGAGCCAGCTACCGAATAAAGATAAAGAATCGGCATAAAGTGCTACACTAGGGGAAACCCTAGTGTAGCCTTTAGCTACTTCTTTTTTTTTTGTTTAAAATGAGATACTTTAAAAAGACCATAGTACCGAGCGCAAGCACCCAGTACCATGGCGAAAAACCACCAATAGTTGCCCACTAGCAGTTTTTACTTTCATATTATTGTTTTCAAAATTACTACCATTTCAGAAACCTTGGAACCTCAATGTATTCAGAAAGCAATGCTGCTGAATACTCTTTAGTTTCCATATATTCCTGTTTAGTAATAGCGGTATATTTATCTACAGTGTTATCTCTGAAGACAACGTTCCAGTAGCCTTTACCTAAACGTTTACGAGAATCTAAAGTGATACCATGACCAGCAGTCACCTCAGCTACAAACGTAGTAATAGCCTCTGGCATCAATCCTACTCGTGGTAGAAACTGAACAGACTTCATTACCATCTTACCAACAATACTTGCAGGATAAGAGGCAGTCAGGTCATTATACTTGACTAACCAAATCTCATCAGACTCTTTAGCACCGGGTACTAGTTTCTTATTAGGCTTCAGAGCTACTTCGAAGGGTATCTCATGAATGTAAAAACCACCTTTATAATCACTAGCATAAGGATCATCAGATTTTTGAGAATCCTTTTTAGATGCCAGTGGTACTTCACTAGTAGTAATAGAAGCTACAGCAGAATATCCAATAAAGCAATCTAATAGATTCATACTGGTGTGTACACGAGGAACACTATTGTCCTCTCCTTCCATTGCACGCTTACTCACAAAAGGATACATTTCCTTTTGACGAGCTTTAGCAATATGGTAGACTACATCTTGCTTTGCTTCTTTTTTTGTGATGATGGTCAAGTTCTTAGAGACACTAGGTTGAAACGATTCTACTAAGCGTTTCATTTCTTCCAAATCGATGTTGAATTCTTTTGTCATGCGATGCTTTCTTGTCTTGCTTAATATCGGATAAAAAGCCGTGAGTTACCACACGGCTTTCTATAAGATTTTAAATAGCGTTGTTGCCAAAGTCCCAGAATGGAATCTCTTCACCGCCAGATCCGATTGGATCACCACCGAGCTTACGCACAGCTATGTTATCCCTCCAGATATCATCGATGATTGGACCCGTCTTAGGAAACGGTAATGCAAAGTATTTGAGTTCATCATCCAGTACTGGTACTCCACGGTGTTTACCGCGTTGTACAGTTAGATAATGCTTCTTCTTGTACTTCTCAATATGAAAATACATTTCCCCATCAATCTCTTGATCGAGCTGCCTACAGCCAGCCAGGTATCCTTTGTTCGCTACTTCCTGTACGAAGTTCTGACGACCATCACGAAGCAATTGTTTTGCTTCGGTAGATAACTGGTGAGGCGTAATCAAGAGAATACCACGAGGAGAACAAAAGTTACGCATACGACGATACATATCACGCATATCCGTACCAGCAGGACCAGTAGTACAACCGGTGGTGGGAAGCATAGCAAGGTAGTCAAGCATGCAAGCATGGATTTCGTAGCCCTCAGCTTCAAGTTCAGTAATTTTGTTACAGACATGCATGTAAGTCCATTGTGATGGATCTACGCGCATAAACCTTACTTCGTATCCATTAATACGCAATTGGCTCTTGACGTAAGCAGCAATCTCAGCTTGAGACAACTCACCAATAGTGACTTCTTCCAATTGCTCATCGCTAACGATAGGCATATCAGTAGATTCTTCATCGGTACTACCACGCATGTTCTTCAGTCGTTCCAAAGACTTGAGATACTTGTAGACGAAATTCATATTCGTCGTAATCTCATCTTCAAAACTAATCCGAAGCAGCAAAGGTTTCTTCTTCTGGTCTAACATCAATGGCGTGTTATACAAAGCCAGCTGAATAAAGATACTCAGACTAAAGCCAGTTTTGTAGTTGTGCTGCAAAGCACCAAACATCCATTCCTCACCACGGCGAAAGCCACCTTGAAGCATCCGGTTCAATTCCTTCCAACCGGTCTTCAAAAGACTAGCACCAGTTTCCTGATTCTTAATAGCTTCAAATACTTGGGCAGTTTGGTTCTCATCACCGATATCGATTTCAGATACCACAGCAGGATCTTTGCTCATGGTGTTCAGTTGGAAGGGCTCCAGCTGTGCACAGAGTTCTGCAATGAACGTATTTACGTTCTTAATCTTATCCCGATGAAAGTTAAAGTTGTTAGACGCTTGCTGAAGCGTCGTACCGATCTTCTGATCCCTAAAGTGATTATGTAAACCCTTACGGATATTGACAATAGTACGTTTAAGAGATGACTCACTCATCTCTGGTTCAATCCCCTGTACGAAAGATTCATACAAAGCATCGTCTTCGTAAGTATTGAGCTTCAGGCGTTGAAGGAGCTCAGACTTCTCGTATTCGTGTTCAAGACCATTTTCACACATCTCAAGAGTGGTATTCTTAAGAGCAATGATTGCGTCTCGTTCTTTATTGATCCCGATTGAAATCTCGGGAGCTTTAACGCCTTCAAGGACAGTGCGTACCAGATCGTTAGAATTGTCAGAGCGGTTAGGCAGAAGACTTTCACGATAAAGCAAGGTAACGCACTTCACCAATAGTAATTTGTTGTCCATGGGTTGATAAAAAAGTGGGTTGATGATTAGGGTAGGGAGGATATATTGTCCTCCCTTTGCACATTAATCGAAGGACTAACAAAGAATTATTAGCCTAATCAATATGTATTCTGTCGTTAATGTGTGCTTGGTTATTTACTATCTCAGTGACTAGCTTTGCGCATGCCAACACATTATAGTTATGAGGGGTATTTTTTGCACCCTTCTTATTTGGTAGCGATACTAAAGTAGTTAGTCTCAATTCATGGTTATGACGTTTATCAGGAGTCTTGTGTGAAAACTAAAGCTATGGTCATCGTGCCGTACTGGGTAGAGAACGTTCTGAAACGCAATCGACTCGCATTCACCGAGGTGCTGAACTACGGCAAAATGCGTGGGTTGATGTCGGTTGAAGATCTAAGCGCCTTTTTATACCTTCAGCGAGCCGACAAGATTGACCTCTTCAAAACCGCTGTCAATACCTACTTGCTCAGCAGCTGGGAACAAACCCGTTCTAGTGACGAAAAGACAGAGCTGGTTTCTGTCGTGGTTCCTCTGTCGTATAGCGAGGATATAATCAGTAGTACCAGTAAGCGTCTTGAGCGCAATCCGTATACGGAAATGACTCAAGATGGTAAGTCTTACGGTATTGTTGATTTTGAGAGAGAGGCATTTGCTTTTGTAATCAAGCCTGGGTTTGTCGAAGATATGCGTGATAATGCGAAAGCATTAGATTGCTGCCGAGACATTCTTAAGTTATTCTATGGATACCACGAATCGCATGAGGTTTCTGCATTGCCTATTTTCCAGAACTATCTGGAACATCTGCGCGCAGCTGACTGATTTCGCTGAGTGGGTGATTCCAAAAAAGCGCTTTTCTGCAATCTCTTTTTCTCGTCCATTTTCTGGAACTTTTCCCTTTCAATTGAAGGAACCAACATATGTCGAATTTGTTTAGCAAGGTGCTGCGTCCCACGCGTGACGAAAGCAGCGTAGGTAAGGTGGTCTCGGCCATCAAGGATCAGCTCAACACCAGCGCTGGCGTTGTCCAGCGTACTTCTATCTCCGGCATTCTGGCCATGGAATCGGTTGACGATTCCCAGCGTCAAGAACTCTCGACCGCCGTTGAACATTTCCAAGACAGCTTCAAGCGTGTCGCTACGACCCTGGGTCTGGAAAGCTTCTCTAGCTCGCAATGCGACGCTGCTACCGTGACCGCTATGGTCTCTGGTAACATCCAGCAATTCCTGTCTACTCCCGTGACTGTCAAGGGCACGAACGATAAGTTCTCGACCTTCGTTGGTCTGGAAGGCCTGCAAGATGCATCCTCCACCCGTCTGCCTGCTATGGAAGCATACGACGAGAAGGATAACCGTAACGCAGTCGTGTACTCGGTTGCTTACAACTTCCTGGCTGGTCGTCAGAATGAATTCGGCGAACTGTTCTTCCCGACGGTGACCGTCTCCAACGACAACGTTGGCGTGGCTGTCTCGATCCGTCTGGTCCAAGTGTACGACGACTTCAAGCGTGACGTGAATGGTTCGCTGGCTAACTACAACAAGCGCAACATCGTTCGCGCTATGATTGATAGCACGCTGCTGAAGAACGAAATGACCCGTGTCATCCCCGTTCATCGCGCTCAATCGGCTGCTAACTTCGTCGCTCCTGGTGACGTGGCTCCTGCTCCCGTGCTGCTCGAAGGCGAGTCCATCAATACCGCGCCTCTGGCTGTTGGTGTGGAACTGGATCTGCTGGGTCTGTCGCAAACCGACGCACTGCTGGCTAACGGCTTGATGGATACCACGGATTCTCTGGATCCCGCTGTTCACCTGCTGAACGTGTACGTGAAGGTTGTCAACGGCATTGATGAAGACGTGCTGCGCTTCCGCGTGGACGGTCTGGCTCTGAGCAACTTTGTGGCTTCGTCGCAAGACAACTACAAGCGTCAGAACCTGAACTTCAACACGAAGTCCCTGATGATCAACAAGAACACCAAGGCTGCTGATGGTAGCGCTCTGGTTGCTCTGGCTGGTGTCGTCACTGGTGACCTGGTGGTGAACGTTGCTCTGGACATGACTGGTTATACCAACGTTGAACTGGGCAACACCCAAGTCTTCGGTAACCAAATCAAGATCGTTAGCATCATTGATCCCACGACCGGCAATGCTCTGCCGCTGAATGCTGCTCCCGCATCGAACATCGTGGCTGCTTTCAACGCAACCGTTATCGGTTACGACCTGAAGGCTTACCGTACCAACCTGAACCGTCGTCAACGCGGTCAACTGCTGGATACGACGTACTACAACCAAACTTGGGCTGTGCCACTGCGTAGTCCTCTGTCGGTTCTGCGTCCTGTTAATGCTGATGCACAAACGGATACGTCTGATCTGGCTGGTCTGGTGTCTGCAACGTTTGCACGTACTTCTAACGAAGCCGTCTCGACGCTGCTCTCTACCGCTGGTCATCTGAAGGAATTCGTGGACAACCGCGTCAATGGCGCTGTGGCTCCCGATCTGTTTGGCGTGGCTCGCATGCTGGTGGAACCCACCTTCATCGGTGAAACTCTTGACGTGCAAGCTGTGATCAACAGCATTAGTTCGCATGAAAAGAACTCGGACATCCAAGCCGTGCTGGTGAACAAGATCCGTGACATTGGCTATCGCCTGTTCCGTGACTCTGGCTTCCAAGCTGTGGTGGATTCGAAGGCTGCTGGCGTTGAAGGTAACCCTGTGATCATGGTCGGTACCGACCCGATGACTGCTCGTTACCTGATGGTCGACGGTGATCAGCGTATGGCTGGTCCTGACTTCGAGTACAAGGTTGTGACCTCGCCTGACCTGCGCATGCAAGGCAAGCTGGTGATCGCTCTGGGTTACCCCACCGGTGGTGAGAACCGCCTGAACCCGATGCACTTCGGTAACATGCTGTGGTCTCCTGAAGTGACTCTGGTGATCCCAGTGTCGCGTTCCGGCCAGATCTCCAAGGAACTGACCGTGCAGCCACGTTTCCGTCACATCGTGAACGTGCCTATCATGGGTATGGTCGAAGTGTCCGGTATTCCGGGTGTGGTCTCTACCAAGACCTCTATCGACTTCCATGAAGTTCCTTAATCCTTAAATCTTGGATCTTCGGATCCTTGATTTGGATACATCATAAAGGCCAGGGAGTAATCCCTGGCCTTTATGCCGTCTTCACGTCATTTAATAGTTAAAACTATTTCAGTGATATATCATCTTCTTGGTATAGCTCAGTAGTATACAAAAAGAAAAGGGGATTAACAAAAATGTTTAATAATACTGCAGTCGACATTTTCCAACACGAAGGTGATGGACATCTGGCGGCTTGCGGACCAGATGATATTAAAGAGGTATTCGTTGGACCTGTGCAATTCAAGACAACGTTTATTAACAGCCTCTCCTACTCTTTAACGGTCGTTGACCGTAACGGCATGCGTCATGTGGTGCCACCAGTTAAAGGTTATCGGTTTCAGCCTTGTTTCATTATCCGTCAACACATCACATTTGATGCAAGTTGCTGGGACACTATTGATACTTTCCTCAGTGGTCTTCCAGAGAACAAATATCACTTGATCCAAAAGATCAAGGCTGAGTGGGATATCAGGAAACAAAACAGTATTTCCAATAATTATCATAACAGGATTTGCCGAGTAATTATTATTGATCACGTTATTGAAGCTAAAGACTTCTTCGACAGAAGCAGTGTTTATCATCGTGGTCGTGACATGATTGTCTCTAAGCTCGATATCCTATCTGCTCCTCCACATCCGTATCATCCGGATGCTGCACGCATGTCGCGTATTCCTTACGATCAGCACGATACTGATCCTACGGCCAATGCTTGTATCCAATTTGAGATGATTGAAGGTGACGTACCTTTGGTCCCTAGATACGTAGCTATTTCGAATAAAGTCTTTATAGTTCATCCAAAGAAAGATATCAGACGACCACCCGGTGTGTATGTAACAACACTGGAAAGAGATCCTCTAGACTTAGCCCGTCCTAGAGCAACGCAGAAAACGTATTCACTTGAGGAGATGGAATCAGAGTTGAACTTGTACCGCACGCCTGAAGAGGCGCTTGCGGCCGGAGATATCAAAACAGTTCGTAAGGAACAACTAGAAACCCTTGAGCATACTAACCAGGTGCTTAAAAAAGAATTGGAATCCACTAAGATTGTTAATGACCAGACAATCAAAGAAATGGATCACCAACACCGAATGACCCAGTTTGAGCTGCAAAACAAGTTGAGTCACAATGAGGCTGTGTTAAAAACATTGACCGACCAGCATGAGCGAGAAAAACTCATACTCAGGGAAAATGCAGAAAGGCAACAGCATTTGTTAAACGAAAGAGCTATTTTTCTAAAGGACCAGCTCGACGCTAGAGCTGTGATACGTAAAGATACGTACGATGATAGGAGTCATCACAGAAAGGATCACTACGAAGAGCGCAGTACTCAGCGCAAAGACTCCAGCGAGATAGTGAAATTTTTACCAGCGATACTAATTGGTATAGGTGGTTTAATTACTATTGCCGTAAAGCTATTCGGCAGTAAGTAATTTTTACACCTAAGTGTAAACTTAAAAGAAGGGAAATCAATGGACAGATTCTTGCTGGATAGGGTTCGTGAGGATACTCCTCAAATGAATCCAGACATCGCTAATGGTCTTGCAGTAAAGCATATTCCGTTTGCATTGCAGTACATTGATAGCGTCTTTCGAAGTATCTCTAAGGATTTTCCGCCTGGTCTAACTTATGTCAATTGTCGTAAGTGCACACCGTTTGAAGAGTTCTACGATGAACCACGAAAGAAAAATAACAAACGTGTAGTCGATATTGCCCGCAGCGATATTAGTCTAGTGCGTTTTAACTTTCGGTATGAAGGTAAAGACCTTCCTCCGAAGTATATCTACTTACCTTTTGTGGGTGAGGCTGGTTCTATTGTCTTGGGTGGTTCGAGATTCTTTATTTCCCCAGTACTCTCAGACATTATTCTGTCGTATGAAGATGACAATATCTTTGTGCGTCTACTGCGTGACAAGTTCACTATACGTCGCATCAAGCACAACTTTGCAATTGATGGTGTACGTGAAACTGAATCTGTTGCATGGTCCTTGATCTATCACGTCAATAAAGATCAGAGAAAACAAAAGAAAGTCTCTAACGCTAAAACGACACTTGTCCATTACTTGCTATGCAGGTATGGTTTTGATGAGATGTTCCAGAGGTTTGGTAACTGCTTGCCAGTAATTGGTACGCATGCTATTATCCCTGAGAACTATCCACCAAATGAGTGGGTGATTTGCAGCACCTATTCGTTCTCTGTTGGTAAAGCTACTGGTAGTCGTATCTATCATGAGCCTACCAAAATTAAGTTAGCTATCCGTAAGAAAGACTTTACACCAATGGTGAAGTCTTTGGTGGTTGGCTTTTTCTACACAGTTGATCATTTCCCGTATCGCATTTCTCCAGAGTATGTGAATAGTACTCGTATTTGGAAGACTCTAATGGGTCTGCTCTTGTTCGGAAACGAGTTGAGCGAGGGTCGTCTGCATGACGACATTGACGCGCATATCCGATCGTTAGATGAGTACGTGGACACACTGACTCAGCCTAAGTTCGAGATGATCAATCTACCTTGTAGTGATATCTATCAGTTCTTTGCAATTGCGGTAGAAAAACTCAATGAGTGGATCATGCAAGCACCAGAGCGTACTAATTCATTGTACGATAAGGAACTCTCGGTACTCTACGATACGTTCTTACCAATGACGACTGCTATCTTCAATTTCTACTTCAAGCTTAAGACAGCTGCAGCTAAGGGATTGACTGAGAAGGAAGTCGTTAAATTGATGGACATGTATATCAAGCCAAAGTCAATCTTTTACCTCACCAAACAACCAACTGGTGTGAGTAACATGAGTTATTCGGGAGATAACAAGCTCCTGAAGATTACGACAGTGATGGTTCCCCAGAAGAACAAGAATGCTGGTGGAAATAAAGGTGATGACCTTGAATCATTGAGTGATAAGGCTAAACGTTTGCATGTGTCATTTGCTGAGGTTGGTAATTTCTCCAATCTCCCTAAGAGTAATCCAACAGGTGATAGTCGTGTGGCACCATACCTCAGACTCGATCCGAATGGTAAAGTACTGCAGAACCCCGACCGCATTCATTTATTGAATGAGGTTTCTGCCATGATTAAACGAAACTAAGAACCCCGTAAAAGAAGGAAGGAAGATAATGAGTATTCCGTTTAACGCTCTTGTAGTTAGGCCAGTGTCTGTTAGTCCTCAGCAGGTAGCGGGTTTTATCCCACAAGGCTACACGCAGGATCCGGCACTGTACAACTCCTTGCCGGTAATCATTGCCGACATCATCAATACTGCCAGTTCTATGGCTCAGACTAACTTTGCACGTACGTATTACTACAATGTGCTTGGTCAGAATGACTTCAATAACCAAGAACTCCCACAGGCAATGAGTGAGGTAGTCGACTACGTTAAGTTGGCTATGTTCCAGACTGGCAATACTTGGGGTAACTTGGTTAGCTCAGCTACTGAACTGGTGGTACGCTCACGTTGTGCATTGCATGCTGTTAATAACCAACAATTGATGGCATCCATGCAACCACAATTGCAACAGGAAACCATTAACACGGTTAACAACTACCAGCAACTGCTGGCACAAATCAATACCGTTAAACAGACGGAAGCGCTTCGTAGTGCTGCTCCTGCGTTTGGTGGATCAGTGGGTGGTAATGCTGGTAACTTCCAGTATAATCCAGCTCATGTTGCAGTGGGTGTCAATACCACTGGTATTTTTCCTGTCAACGCACCATCGCAAAACAATGCGATTGTGAGTACTATGACTGGGAAGAACTATGGGTATCTGGCTGAAGCTAAGCAAAAGACTGTAGAGACTCAGACGTTTAGCAAACCGATGATGAAGTATCCTGATACTACGCCAGTTTCAACAACGCAACCCGATAACAAAGCGGGGATGGTACAACCGTTGAAATGGAAACCAGTACCAGACCAGCGTTATATCCCAGTTCTCAATTCTGAAACTGACATGTTGGTAGAGACCATCAGTAAGAACGACGAAACTGGCGCTATCGAAGTTATTTATGGTGATAAAATCTTAACTGAAGGAGAAAAAGTGGACCGCAATCAACATCAGATCATCACGAACGCGATGGTTCTCAAGCAAGTCCCACCAATGCATATCAGCCGCGCTGCTGCGATTGAGAGCTCTTTGAGTAACGTTGTGAGTGCTATTCATGAAGTAGCAGGAAAGACCATCGAAGAACGCAAAGACGTTCTAGTGGGTGAAAACGTTCAGTATCTGTCAGATGTACTCGGTAGATGTCAGAATCTAAGCTGTGCTGTATTTAGTGCACGTTGGTTGCAAAAGAGCATCATGGGTGAGAATTACCAGTGCTCAGCATTTCGTGTAGATGTAATACTGCAAAAAGAGTTCGCTACAATTGGTGACTATCGTCCTTTCATCAATGAGTTGGGTAAATATAAAAACCTGCTCGCTGTGGCGAAAGACATGCGTATCGCATTTGAAGATATCAATTCTAAGCCTGAGTTGGTTCAATTGGTTGGAAAGCTCGATACTTTCTTGACCAGTAAAATCAATGCGGTATTCCGGTTCAAGATGAGTCTTCCTGATTTTGCCATTGATTCGTTCATGTATGATATCGTACCAGCGTTCGATGTCATCAAGACTGATCATGGTGATCTCTACCAGACTGCGTTGTTGAATATGCAGAGCGATTTCATCAAGATGTATTTGAACATTAGTTCGTCTGATGATCCTGATGAAGTGTGTTTGTCTTCAGCAGATACTGCTATCGATACCAAGTACAAACCCTTTGTGTATGGTCCCGAATATGCAGTGACTATCACTTGTCTGGATATCCTCTCAAGTGAACTCAAGCTGGAACTTGTTCCTGGCTTGCCTGGTGCCATCATTGAATCTATCCATCCAGTGCTCTACAACTTTGTAAGCAACACAATCCTTGACGCTGAACTGCTCAAAAAGCGTAACAGCATCGGCTTTGCAGCACATTACATTGTGTGTGCAGATGACGTTGTGTTTGAAATCCATCGGGGATTGATTGGTCATGACTTTTACTTGATCAGCAAACATAGCTAAAAAGCTACAGCATAAAGGCCAGTACTACCAATTACGGTAGTACTGGCTAATATGTCGTTCTTTTTTTTTTTGGTTAGTGACTATGGTGATTGTCAGAACTACCCACAGTGGTTTGACTACCACCAACATGGATGTCGTTACTAAACACAGCACGAGGTACGTCAGTGTTCCACTTACTAGCGTTAACCTTGTAATCTGTGGTATTCAGTTTGTAGTTAGTGGTTTTGATAGCGTAGTCAATAGTCTTACTAGTAATAGACTTATTTCCATTAAATTCAATATCCTTGGTATTAAGAATAATCTTATCCTTGGATTCTAAAGTAATGATTCGTTTATCTATTCTCAGGAAAGAATCATCTTTGTTGTGTAACTCAATTCGTCTCTCAGCAGAATCCATAACCATGGAATTGCCGTCATCATCCTTGATAGTTACACATCCGTCTTTAGTATTGATCTGAACATCATATTCAAAAGGTTCATCATCATTCTTAGATGTGTGAATATGAATGTATTTCTTCATGGTAGAGACTTCAACCCAGTAAGATGTTTTAGCATCGAACTTCTCGTTCTCTTTACGCATGTTACTGAATGACCACACAACCGTTTCTAACCTACGAAGCTTGGTATCAGTAATTAGGTCCACCCAGCGATACTCATCGCTATCGCCAAAGCGATAGATGGCTACTACTTCACCACGTCGTACATCTGGCGCAGTCATTCGGTTCGTGTTACCTAACTCAATCCATTCAGCTTTGATACTGGCTGTGGTTTCAATCTCTACTTTGAATTCTTCATCTTCAGTAGACTTACCTTCAGCCTTATAGATTTCGGTATGGTCAGTAATTTCACCATCAAACATAGGAGTCTCTTCCATAGGAGAGACTTCAATAAACCGACTAGTGGGTTTCTTATTGGCTGCTACGACTCCTAATGAATAAAACTGAAATTGTGACAAGTGTGGAATCATTAAGAAACTCCTGAGGATTTTTTATTAAACCTATCAACGGTATGATTATTAAAAGCTAGGGAATCCACTGTGAAGATACAAAAACTAGTGCTTAAGCACTATAAACGTCTCCAGCTAAACCAGATTACTGAATTCACTTTCATACCGAAAGAAACTATACAAATCGTTATCGGGACTAACGGAAGTGGTAAGTCTTCCGTAATGGCAGAACTCTCACCATTGCCTCCTGATCCAAAAGATTACTTGAAAGAAGGATCAAAACAGATTTGGATATCTGATAACGGTAGTAGTTTTGAACTCACATCTACGTTTGGTAAGAAAGATCACCACTCTTTCAAGAAAGACTCAGAAGAACTCAACCCAGGTGGTACTGTTACTGTTCAACTGGATTTGGTAAAGAAGTTCTTTCGACTCACTCCTGAAATATTTAAGCTCGCTTTAGGTAAGACTGCTTTTAGCAGTATGAAGTTTAGTGAACGCCGTGAATGGTTTATGAGATTAGCCGATACAGACTACGAATACGCTGTAGGGTTATACAACAGAACTAAAGATCGTTTTAACGATATAGGTGGTGCATTACGTTTAGCTAAGAAACGTGTAGTCACCGAGACTGCTAAGATTCTACCGAGTGTTGAAATAGAAGCACTCAGGCAAGAGACTAATGAGATTCATGAAGTACTCAATGCAATGCTTGAGTATCGCAAACCTGTAGAGCTTGATATTAACTCGTTAGATGCTGCTAGACAAGATATCTATAAGAAACTCAATACGCTAGGAACTCAGTTAGTCAAGAAAATCCAATCTGTCAGTAAGGACAAGGGGTTGACTAAAGAAGTAGTCCAAGACGACATTGATAAATACAAAGCTAAGATTAAAGTCAGCAGTCTTTTGAGTACTCAGTATTTTACTGAGCATCAAGAAATTTCTAGGTCTTTTGATAGTCTTGAGAAAACTCATACTCAGAACATAGCTAACATTGATGTAGAGATTACTAAGTTTGAGAAAGAGCAATTAGAGCTTTTATCTAAACGGGGTTTACAACTGAATGTACAGTCTGAACCAGAACAGGTTAAAACAGCCCTAGAGACAGTTAAAGAGTGGTTGAGTAACATTCTACCAACTCTACCTACAAACCCCGATAAACACTATTCTAAGGCGTCTATGGATGTCTTACTAATCAAGCAGGAAACTACTCGTATAGAACTGAGTAAAATAGATAAGCAAATCCAAGATAAAACCAATTTGCTCAATCATTACAATAGTTTTAAGGTAGGTTCTGAAACAATTTGTCCTAATTGTAAACACACCTGGATCAAGAATTATGATCCTGTAGCTGTTAAGAATCTGGAAGAACAACTCGAAGTACTCAATATCGATAAGACTACTGTCTCTAAAGAGATTGAAACTATCGATAAAGGCATTGAAGAAATTAGAGAATACTTCAAAAACTATAAAGAATATATTCGTGTTACTCAGAACTGGCCTATTCTTACGGACTTCTGGGAACACATTAATCTAAATCAGTATATCTTTACTGCTCCTCAGCAAATCCTTCAGCAATTAGAATCTTACACAGTAGATATCCATTACGAGATTAAGATTCACGAGATCGAGAAAAAGATCAACGAATTAAAATCACTGATTAGTCTGTCTGAACAAACTGCTGGTATGGATTTCAATACTGTTAAGCTTCGTAAAGAAGAAATAGAGAAGAAGATCGAGCAAAACCAAAATGAACATCAGGAATCTCTTACACAGCTAAATAATCTCAATAGAATTCTATCGGATTTCAATAGCATTGAAATCCTGAAAAATAATATTGAAAAACTCTTAGTAGAATCTAAAACCAATCTAGACAACAGCATTGAGACAATGCGTAGAGATGCTTATAACTCAGCTATTCGTCAAATACAATCTGTTCTTGCTCGTAAGGAACAGGCATTGAGAGAGTCAGACAATCAATTGAGAATTATCCAGGATATTGAAAACAACATTATCCATATGGAAAATCAAGATAGGTGCCTGAAGATTCTTTTGAAAGAACTCTCTCCTACAGAAGGTATTATTGCTGAAGGATTGTTTGGTTTTATGAAGTTGTTTATTCGTCAGATGAATAACCTCATTAAACGTATTTGGTCTTATCCTCTTATTGTTCAACCCTGTAGTGTTGAAGATAGTCAGAAGTTAGATCTGACTTATCGTTTCCCAGTCATGGTGAATACTCCTGACAATATAAGAGATGATATTTCTAAGGGTTCTAGCGCAATGCTTGAGGTTGTAGACTTGGCGTTTAGAATTAACGCTATGAAAGCTTTGCATCTGCGAGAGTTTCCTTTGTATCTAGATGAGTTTGGTCACTCCATGGATCCATCTCACAAAGCCTCTACCATTACACTTATCAATAGTATCATGGAACAAGAAGCTTTCACTCAATTATTCATGATTAGTCATGATGTAGTTCAGTATGGTGCATTGTCCAATACTGAGATTTGTGTAATCTGTCCTGATAACATTAATCTTCCTAAGGACTGTGTTTACAACCGACACGTTACTATTGTGTAGTCGTCATAAAAGCCAGGGAATAAACCCTGGCTTTTATGCTGTAGTTAAAGTTAAGTTACATTACTAGCACTAGCGATGTACTGAGAGTCAATAGCAAGAACTGTACTAGTACCATCAGGATTGACAGTGAGCTCAAACACTACCCATACAGTGTCAGTTCCAGTAGTGATGTTTGAAGGTGGTGTAAATGTTCGAATAGAACCATCTCTCAAGTAAAGTCTGACAATAGCACCACTATTGGATATATTGCTAGAACCACTAAAGTGATGTACGCTGTACTTATAAATACCAGGTATTACGGCATTCGTATCTGGATTGCGTATAAAGAATGTAGTAGTTTCAGGACCATAGCCTGTTGTATCATCTACATCTAAAGAAGCTCTGTTTGGTACAGTCAGATTATCATACCAAACTCTAGCTCTACCACCACTTTTTAATGGGAATGAGAAATGCGTGTCTAAGTCGCTAGGTTCTTGACTCCATGTCAGTACAACTCTGAATTCATTTTCTTCGAGTATCTTTACTAAACCTAGATCTAAAGTATTGATGCCAGGTAAAACTGTATATTCTAAAGAATAGTTATTGAAGTCAGCTTTAGTTGCAGTGATTGTGTAAGTCTCACCGATAGTGAGATTACTGAATAGTACCTTACCATCCTCTCCCGAGACTTTGGTAACACCGTCAATTGTAACAGAAGCGCCAGCCACTGGCGATAATTCGTTCATACTAGAGTCAAATACTAGAATGTCTAGATCAGTACCGAAATTTGGTTCCGGTGTTGGCGCTGGAGTTTCTATTACAAATCCACACTCAACAGAGTTGACCTGCAATATGCGAGTATAGAAACCACCATTGCCATCAGCATATTTACCATAACGATCGAATTCAACACAGAATCTTTCAAACAGTGTTCCTGATGGAAGATTATCGTTATCGTTATAACCACAATCCCTAGATAATGGGTTAATGACTGCTTCATAAGAGCCACCAGCTCCATCTGTATAACGTCCCATGCGTTTGAAACCAATACAATAGGATGTAAGTAATTGACCCCGTGGACGCACAGATGGTTCAGTAGGCGGAAGAATAGGAACATTGCTATATTCACCACCGGTATCACAAGGACCACATGGAGCAAATATTCTTTGATACATGGCTATTACTGCAGGACTAGTGTCCTCTGCAGCAATATCATCAATAGATGTTTTCCCAGTCATGATTGCTTTCATGAAAAGAAGTAATCCATCGTAAGTAATGTACTTACGCAATGGCTTGCGACAGACAATGTCTTCTCTAGTAGCGATAGCTAAATTTTCTAAAGAACCTAAACCAATGTGTTGCTTTTTGGTTTTATGAGGATCACCAGGATCCTCCATGTGTTCGATAAGAGCATTGAGGAACCCCTGAGTACTATTATCAGTTAGATAGCATTTCCAAGTAATAGAAGAGCCATTTGGAAGAACACTCAATAAGCCTGAGTATGTTTCACCGGTATTCATATTCAAACCCATCAAGACACCGCCTCGGTCTTGTAGGTTATTTGAAACCTTAACAATAGCCCAGCGATCTTTTTGTTTAGTAAGATCTGGATAGACTTCATTGTCTATGGGGGAATTGGAGTTTTTAATATTCTGTAGAGAATCCAGTAGTATCTGTGCCCCATTAGGTAATGAAAGTATAGTTGTCTTCAGCGGAAGTGCTAGTACGCCATAGCTCTTACCCAAATTGGTCAAACCACTGGAAACCATCTGATTGTAAAGTACAGCCTTAAAACCCATTAAGGTTTTAATGGTAACATACTTGTCTTCTTTACCAGAGACCAATACAAAATCAGGATTAGCAATTTGCCTGCCTTCTTCTTCTTCAGAAGCAGTGCCAAAGTTAAGTATGTTACTAAGACCTACATAGTTTTTAGTGAAAGACCTCTTGAACTGCATGATAGCGTCTAGCAGTTCAGTATCTACGCGATGATTAATAAGTCTGGTCAAGTTAGCAACGAAATCATCGACGTATGTCATGATTGAATCGATAGCTATTACGTCTGCCCAAACGATAGCATTTCGGACTTTCTCTAAAGCAAATACCAGATGTTCAAAACCGTAGATATCACCTAGGTCATGTAAGTGTGGTGATGGTACGAAAGCTGAAGGACGGTCTTGTATATCCCAAAATAGAGTATCAAAGTCTTCAGCTGAACGAGTTTTTAAAAGATCTACTAATGATTCAGTAGAACGACTGAAATCACCACCAACACATTGGTAATCAATCGCTACATCAGAACCTACAGTAGTATTAATAACCAGGATAACTCCCACAATCTCTTTACCATATTTAATGGTAAGTGATTGATAGAGTTCTGCAAAAACGTAATCAATGCCATGCACGAGAATGCGATCGTCGCGTTTATCTCGTACCCGTACACCGGCCGTAAAAAACGCGCCTTGGAGTGGAGCAATGGCCCGCACTCTATTGTCAGATAAGGTATGACTCTCGTTCTGTATTAAGTTATCTACGTTATTACCAGTAACATCGAGAGCATACCGAATTAAAGTTTGAGTCATTTAATCGGTCCAATTGAAATTTAATTCGGCCATTGTGTATTCATAAGTATTTTTGGATTAAAATAATCTATCATAAAAGCCAGGGAGCAATCCCTGGCTTTTATGGTGCAATTACGCTAATGGGCGTTCACCAAGTAAACAAATTACATCCATGTAGTTAGAAGTATCACGAGTAGGGTTACTACTACTTAAGTCAACCTTCTTAACTAAACGTAAAGATTCTTGTATAGTACTGTCATACCACGCAATAGTTTTACCGCGCTCAATACCCAAACGGAATTTATCTCCTTGATGGGCTCTAAGAGTAATACTAAAACCTCTAGCCTTACGAGCTAGTTTTAGAATATTGCTACCACTAAAAGCACCGACTGCCAATGTGTGACATGTAACAATATCGTTTTCAAAGTTACCGTCTGGATCAACATCAGAACTATATTGGTAAAGATTGACACGATAATTAAAGTAAGTTTCTTGAGTACTATTTAGAAACGTTATCGGCAAGCTAGTGTAATCACCAATGTAACTAGTAGGAAGTATACCTAAGTTAATCTGACCATTGAACTGATAGATACCACCAGTTGCAACTGTACAGAAATCAACTGCATTAGAAGGTATTAAAAACTGTGCACTAGAGTTGTTTCCAACGTTGTAGTCAAACATTGTTGGATACACAACTTCAGTCATTAGTGTAGGAATGCCATCAGTGTTACCAAGAACATTAATACTACTAGAACCATTTTCTACTGAGTCTTCATTAAACTGATACCGAATGGTGCTCCTACTGCCATATTGAGCACTAGGCATTGGTTCCTTCAGAGGAATGAATGCGTCGACTACATGCGGGTCTGTAGTAAGATCAGTAAAAACATCCATCATAGTTTCGAGATCTGGATCAGGAAACAAAAGGTCTGGACTACATTCAGACGCTTCTTTCATGTGTTCTCTAATCGGATGGATGTCGTTTGGATTCTGGTCGTAAGCTTGGAGTTCTTGTAGAAACCCCCTACCAGTTTGAGTATATTTAATTAAGTTATAGAATTGTGACATCTTTGTTCCTACAGTTTAATCATTTCTAAGTAATTGGAGGAATCAATCAGTGGCGACAAAGCAGATATTTGTTTTACGAAATATACGTTTGGATTAGCACCACTAAATGTAGCAATGCTATTTCCAGCAGTAATAAACATCTGAGCATTTGTTACGGAATTAATATCCATTCCAGATGATGCAGTAGTAAAACTAAGAGAGCCAAAGACATGAAAGATATCAAAATCAGAAATGTTACTACGATAAAAGTTAACTGTTGTCAGTGTATGGTTTTCAATGACTCCGCCAGTTTTCCATAAACGAATAACAACAGATACAGGAATAGAAGATGCATTAGCTTGGTGTGTATTGTCATCAGCTGGTGTTGTAAACACTGGAGTAGGATGACCTACGCCTAATGGTGATCCAGTGCCACCAATGCCAAGAGCTAATTTTACATTGATGATGTACTTACCAGTATCTGTAAAACTGAATTTACAAGTGCCTGAATCTATTAAGGTTTCGTCAAGTAGGAAAGTATCATCAAGATTTTCATGAGAAGTAATGAGATCTCTTACTCCTTTGTTAATCATTATTCCTTTAGTAGTACCACAAGGGACTAGGTCCCCTGTGGATTTAATAGCACTTTCCTTGGTATTAATAAAATACCGTTTAGCAGGAGGTAGAGTCGTAGGGTTAGTGTTGCTTCTACGAACATCATTATAAATAGTAGTGTAAAGATTAGCCTCCGTTTGTAAGTCATCAATGAGTTGTGCTTTATAATCACAATTGCTTTCACGACTTAGGAGTTCTTCTAATTGTCCAACTTGTGGTGCTTGTTCAGATATAGCACGTAACAAGTCATCAGTAATGGCGTCTTTAAGTACAAAATAACCAGACATTATAAAATCTCTTTAAGGAGTAACAGGATTAACGGCATAACCGATAATCGTGTTATCAAGATCACGGATTTGAACACTGTGATTAGGTGTTGATGCTGGATAAATCATGCATAGTGGGTTGTTTGATTCATCATACATCGTGACAGTAGCTGCTGGATCAATTGTATCAGTAAAGGCAAAACCCAAACCAATCAAGAAAGAATCACCACCACTTTCACGAATTTCATACGTAGGTGTATAGTTAGCAATATACCCACAATCAACAGAGTTGACTTGTAATACCCTTGTATAGAAACCACCATTGCCATCAGCGTATTTACCATAACGATCGAATTCAACACAATAGCGTTCGAGTAATGTACCGTGCGGTGGACTATCATTATCGTTATATCCACATTCAGGTGATAACAAAGCAATGACCTCCTCGTAAGAACCACCAAACCCGTCTGAGTATCGACCCATGCGCTTAAAGCCGATGCAGTAAGAAGTAAGTAACTGACCACGTGGACGCACAGATGGTTCTGTGATTACTGGTGGTGGAGTAACATAGCTAGCACCTGGTACGCAAGGACCACATGGTGCGAAGATCATTTGGTAACGAGCTACAGCAGAAGGACTATCTTCGTCTTCTTCAATATCTCCGATTGCTGTCACACCAGTCATGAATGCTTTCATGAATAAAAGCAATCCGTCAAAGGTGACATATTTACGTACGGGTTTACGACAAACAATATCTTCCTTAGTAGCAATGGCTAGATTTTCTACGAGACCAAGACCTACGTGATGTTTCTTAGTTTCGTGTGGATCACCAGGATCTTCCATGTGCTCAATAAGAGCATTTAAGAAACTTTCAGTATCTTTCTCAGTAATATACCGAGTCCATGTAATAGAAGAGCTATTAGGAAGAATCTTCATCAAGCCAGAATACATCTCTCCTGTATTCATGTTCAGACCCATCAATACACCACCACGGTCTTGTAGGTTATTAGATACCTTAACGATAGTCCAGCGATCCTTGGCTTTGGTAGGATCTGGATAAACTTCGTTATCTACTGGTGAATTAGAAATCTTGATGGCTTCAAATGTATCTAGAAGAATACGCGATCCGTTAGGCAACGACGCTACCACTGTTTTCAATGGCAGAGAAATAACACCATAACTCTTACCCAAATTGGTCAATCCACTAGAGACCATTTGGTTATAAAGGATTTCTTTGAAACCCATCAATGCCTGGACAGCAATGTATTTGTCTTCTTTACCAGAGACCAATACAAAATCAGGATTAGCAATTTGCCTGCCTTCAGCTTCAGTAGCAGTACTCAAGTTTGCTACCTTACCCAGACCTACGTACTCCTTAGTGATAGAACGCTTGAATTGCAAAATAGCATCTAAGAGTTCGGTATCAATGCGGTGATTGATAAGACGAGTCAGGTTAGCAACGAAATCATCGACGTATGTCATGATGGAATCGATAGCCACCAAGTCTGCCCAGACAATCGCATTACGTACTCTTTCGAGTGCGAAGACTAAATGCTCAAATCCATAGATATCACCTAGATCATGCAAATGTGGCGATGGGACAAAAGCCGGTGGTCGATTGCGAATGTCCCAAAACGACGTACTGAAATCTTCATCAGATCGAGTATTGAGTAAGTCAACCAGTGTTTCTACTGAACGTGTGAAGTCACCACCAACACATTGATAGTTTATATCTACATCAGGACTCACGTTGGTGTTGATGATTAGAATCACACCTACAATCTCTTTACCATACTTGATGGTAAGCGATTGATAAAGCTCGGCAAAGACATAATCGATGCCGTGTATCAAAATACGGTTATCACGTTTATCACGAATTCGTACACCAGCAGTGTAGAATGCGCCTTGGAGTGGAGCAATGGCTCTCACCCGTTTATCCGCTAAAGTATGACTCTCGTTTTGCACTAGGTTATCGCTATTGATACCAGTAACATCGAGAGCATACCGAATTAAAGTTTGAGTCATTTCTCACGGTCCCATTGAAGTTTGTTTCGGCAAGCGTACATTCATAAGTATTTTTGGATTATTACACACGAACATAAGAGTCACAGGGGTCAAACCCTGTGACTCTCAGTTAAAGAACATTATAGATTAACCAAAACCACCTTCACTACCATTCCCTGGTGGAAAAGTAGTGTAAATAGCCGT
>Ga0073900_10000367_pt1 | contig 31832 bp, 22 predicted proteins | sample KloWWTmetKNB5Kit_FD_66666 | JGI IMG/M metagenome (GOLD analysis project Ga0073900, IMG submission 66666) | Active sludge microbial communities from Klosterneuburg, Austria, studying microevolution and ecology of nitrifiers - Klosterneuburg... | ecosystem: Engineered > WWTP > Aerobic digester >...
GTAAATGTGAAATAAAAATATGTGAGATTTTGCTACGCCTGATTTTGTAATTAATCATTTGAATTTGGGTGCCTTCTCCACAATCGACCAGATAGTTGGCGCCATCAATAGTAAGAACCTGACTGGTGGGATGCCTGTCAAATGCAGGTACGGCAGAATTATTGCCCAAAATGGTAACAGCAAACATGAACCAGCCGGTTTTTGGTGAATGTGTTTTTTAAAGACTATTGCAAAATCAAAATAGCTGCATTGTTATTTATACTTATCCATTTGGGTCATCTTCTCCAAACATTTCTCTTTCCATCTCCTCCATTTGTACAATATCCCAGGCTTCACTTTCGGTTGGTGTTACATTCATTAGCTCTAGAAATTCGTTTTCGTCTAAAAATTGCTCGACTATTGGTTGCAGATTGCAAATGACAAATGAGGCGCCATTTTCATAAAACAATTGTTGAGTTTGCACTAATTTCTCTGCCGCTGTCAATTCAATTTCGGAAACTGCAGCTAAGTTCAAAACCACATTTTTAACTTCTTCTTTTAAGAAAGCAGGGATTTGAACGGCCATATCGTCAGCTATTGAGGCAGAAATTTGGGATTCGGATAGAGTAATGACATGAAATTTCTCTTTGGTATCTGATTTGATTATCATGTATTGCAGGTTTTGAAAGTTTTAATAGTTGTGTAAAAAAGTGAAAATTGAAATGCTATACAACTAAAATTATCAACAATCCGTTTATAATTGTGAGACGATTGAATCCAAATTTATTCATTAATATTGTGCTACAACCAATTATCTAATTATGGATAATAATTTTTCAACACAGGTAAAAGAAATTATATCGTTCAGCAGGGAAGAAGCCTTAAGGTTGGGTAATGATTTTATCGGCACCGAACATTTGTTACTGGGGCTTATCAGAGAAGGGGAAAATACTGCTATACGAATTTTGAAAAGTTTTAATGTGGACTTGTACGAGTTACGCAAAGAGGTAGAAAATGCCGTTAAAGATAAAACGGGAAAGAATATTGCCAATATAAACAGTTTGCCCCTTACAAAGCAGGCTGAAAAAGTTATACGTGTAACGGTACTTGAATCCAAAGCATTGAAAAGTGCTACTGTAGAAACTGAGCATCTATTGCTTTCTATTTTAAAGAACAAAGAAAATATTGCCACCCAGATTTTAAATCAATTTGATGTGGACTATGATTTATTCCGTCAAGAACTGGGGATTGCAAAACCAAATGACCCTCAAGCAGAGTTTACAGATGAAAATGATGATGATTTTGATGAAGAGAAAAAGTATGCTCAATCAAAAAGTGGCAGTAAGCAATCGGGTGCAGCAAAAAGCAAAACGCCTGTACTGGATAATTTTGGTAGAGATATTTCCAAACTTGCAGAAATGGGGGCACTGGATCCAATAGTGGGTCGTGAATCTGAGATCGAAAGAGTTTCACAAATACTTTCACGTCGCAAAAAGAACAACCCTATACTTATAGGTGAGCCCGGTGTGGGTAAAACCGCCATTGTTGAGGGGCTTGCATTGCGTATTGTTCAAAGAAAAGTATCAAGAGTATTGTTTGACAAAAGAGTTATTTCTCTTGATTTGGCTGCTTTGGTGGCAGGTACCAAATACCGTGGCCAGTTTGAAGAAAGAATGAAAGCGATCATGAATGAGCTTGAAAAAAACCGTGATGTCATTCTTTTTATAGATGAGTTGCATACCATTGTAGGTGCCGGTGGTGCCAGTGGTTCACTGGATGCCAGTAATATCTTTAAACCAGCACTGGCCCGTGGTGAATTGCAATGTATAGGTGCCTCCACTTTGGATGAATACCGTATGTATATTGAGAAAGATGGAGCACTTGATCGCCGTTTTCAAAAAGTAATTATAGATCCACCCAGCGTAGATGATACGATTCAAATCTTAAATAACATTAAATCGAAATATGAAGATTATCATAATGTGAATTATGATAATGAAGCTATTGATGCTTGTGTAAAACTGAGCGATCGCTATATTACAGATCGCTTGTTGCCAGATAAAGCGATTGATGTAATGGATGAAGTAGGTGCACGAGTACATTTAAAAAATATCAATGTACCGCAAAACATTGTTGACCTGGAGCAGAAGATTGAAGACGTAAAGAACGAAAAGAACAGGGTAGTAAAAAGTCAAAAGTTTGAAGAGGCCGCTTCCTTGCGAGATAAAGAGAAAAGATTTCAGGAAGACTTGGAAAAAGCAAAGGCACAATGGGAGGAAGAAAGTAAACATAAGCGTTTCCCGATTGGTGAAGAAGATATTGCTGAAGTAGTAAGTATGATGACTGGCATACCCGTAAAACGAATGGTGCAGGCCGAAACAGAGAAGCTACGCAAAATGGCTGTCGATATGAAGGAAATGGTAATTGGTCAGGATGAGGCTATTTCTAAAGTGGTAAAAGCAATTCAACGCAACCGAGTAGGATTGAAAGATCCCAAAAAACCAATTGGTAGTTTCATTTTTCTTGGCCCTACGGGAGTAGGAAAAACAGAGCTTGCCAGAGCTCTTGCTCGTTATATGTTTGATAGTGAAGATTCGCTCATTCGTATTGATATGAGTGAGTATATGGAAAAATTTACTGTGAGCCGTTTGATAGGAGCACCTCCGGGATATGTAGGATACGAAGAAGGCGGACAACTTACTGAAAGAGTACGACGCAAACCGTATAGTGTAATTCTGTTGGATGAAATTGAAAAAGCACATCCGGATATTTATAATATTTTGTTGCAGGTGTTGGATGATGGCCAGTTGACAGATGGACTTGGCAGAAAAGTAGATTTTAAAAATACTTTAATCATTATGACATCCAATATTGGGGTGAGACAGTTGAAAGATTTTGGAAGTGGCGTTGGATTTACAACTTCAGCACGACTCGAAAATGAAGATGAAGCAAACAAAGCTGTCATAGAAAAAGCATTGAAAAAAACTTTTTCACCAGAATTTTTGAACCGAATTGATGATGTAGTAATCTTTAATAGCCTTTCAAAAGAAGATATCTTCAATATTATTGATATTTTGATGAAAGGTGTAACTAAGCGATTGACTAATCTGGGTTTCAGTTTGGAACTTTCTGAATCTGCAAAATCATTTCTGGCCGATAAAGGCTATGATCAACAGTTTGGTGCTCGCCCATTGCACCGAGCCATTCAAAAATATCTGGAAGATCCATTGGCAGAAGAAATATTAAATATGAATGTAAAGCAGGGAGATGTATTGGTAGCAGATGCGGATGCCGAAAAAAATAAACTTTATTTCTCCTTGAAGTCAAAATCAGAAGAAAAGTCTCAAGCCTGAAATTAAAATAATAAATAGTGGAAAGGAGTGTTTGTAATCAAACACTCCTTTTACTTTTGCAAAAGGTATGAGTAAAAAAATTATCATTACGATTGATGGGTGGAGTAGCTGTGGTAAAAGTACTTTGGCAAAGCAGTTGGCAAAAGCGTTATTCTATTTATATGTGGACAGCGGTGCAATGTACCGTGCAATTACACTTTATTTTTTGCGAAATAATGTGGATCTGGATGAGAAAAAGGAGATAAAAGAAGCTTTAAAACAAATCAATCTTGAATTTATTGTAAATCTAAAGAGTCAGATAAGTGAAATGCACCTGAATGGCGAAAATGTTGAGTACCTGATAAGAGATTTGTTAGTGGCTGAAAAAGTTAGTGATGTAGCTGCTGTAAAGGAAGTAAGGGAATTTGCTGTAGCACAACAACAAAAAATGGGAGATAAAAAGGGGATTGTAATGGATGGACGAGATATTGGAACAACAGTATTTCCAAACGCAGAATTGAAAATTTTTATGACCGCAGATAGTGCTGTAAGGGTGGAAAGGAGATTTAAAGAATTATTTGAAAAAAATCCCAATATCACTATTGAGGAAGTGAAAAATAACCTTGAAATGAGGGATTATATTGACTCCAATAGAGAAGTTAGTCCTTTAAGAAAAGCAGCAGATGCCATGATTCTGGATAATACACAACTAACAGAGAAACAACAATTTGAAAAAGCTATGGAATGGGTAAGTTCTCTGCTCAATAATAAATATTCATAAATGCTTGCAAATTAGAAATTTCGAAATTAGTTTTGTCTTTCGAATTCCTCAACGAATCGTCCACAATCCTTTAATAAGACCGGTTTCTATTATCCCTCATGAATGACTTTTTCTAAGTCCTTCCTATTTTGAATGCCACAAGGTCCTCACTATGGAATCACCAAAAAAATTTTTGGATGAATCCGTTCCTTATGTGTTGTTGTAACAAGCCAACACAATTGGAATATTTTTTAACATAAACCACCTTGAGCATGAAAAAATTTTCTTTACTTATCCTGATTGCTGTATTTATTACGGCATCAGCCGCTGCCCAAATAACATTTGGTAGCAGCAGTTCAAACACATCAACATCCGCTAGTTTAAACATTAGCAAACCCTCCGGCGTTTCGGAAGGTGATGTGATGATTGTTAATATAGTTCAACGCAATAACGGAACAACGGCTCCTTCTTTATCAGGATGGACGCCTATTTCAAATGGTGTTATTGATGGAGGCACTACTATGGGAGCTTTACTCTATAAAGTTGCCGGAGCCGCTGAGCCCTCAAGTTATACATTTGCTTTAGGTACAGGAGCCAACAATAATGTGGGAACAATTGCTTCATTTTCGGGAGTTGATGTGTCAGGCCCTACACCATTTGATACACCTCCTGGAAGTTTATCTTTAAGTAGTACTACTAGTCTTACTGCTACTGCGGCTGGAATTTCTACAAATTCTACTAATGCTGCCGTAGTCATGTTTGCAATGCTCAATGATAATAAGTCTATGTCTAGTTGGAGTACAACAAGCCCTGGTTCACTTACTGAAATATATGAAGATCAATACAATGGTTCTGGTAGCAATGATTTAACAGTAGGTGCTGCTATGGAAATAAAATCATCTAATGGAGCCACTGGTAATGGAACCGTTACACTTGGAGGTTTTTCGAGTATGCGATGGGGTGCAATGTTAATTGCGCTGAAACCTGCACCTTATGCAACATTATCTCCTTCTGCAACTCAAATAATTAATATTGGTGGTACAGTAAACTTTACAGCTGCAGCCAATGATTTTGGTGGTAGTGGCAATTATACTTATACATGGACGGCTACAGGGGCTACAATACCCGGGTCAAACCCTGATGCTATTGCAGGAGCAAGCAATTCAAAAACATTAAGCTTCCCTACTGCAGGTACCTATTCTGTTTTTGTTAGCATTGATCGCAGTGGTTCCGCATCAGCAACTACAAATGTTACTACCGTAGAAGTACTTCCTCCTCCAAACTCACCTGTTGGTTGTAATGGTCAATTTTTTATTAGTCATGGAAACGACGGAGATGCAAGCTCAACAACCTCAATGAAAAGTCTTTCATTTTCTGGAAGTACAATCACCGCAAATAATTTTAGTACAAACCCAACTGGCATTGGCTTTAATGCACTCGGACTGAATCCAATAGATGGATACATGTACGGTGTAAGATATGCTCCTGCACACCTGGTTAAAATTGGTATTGGCACCCCTGGAAATGTAAACGACCTGGGCACAATTACAAATGCCAATCTTTCTTCCAGTGATCAGGTATTTGCCGGTTGTTTTGAAGCAAACGGTACCTATTATTTTGCCTCTACTGCAAATGAATTTTATAAAATTTCAGGAATTAACTCACCTACAGTAGTACTAACTGCAACGTATATTGGGTCATTTTCCTTGGGCTCAGATTATTTTATTGATTTAGCTATTGACCCTACCGATGGACAGATGTATGGTATTAGCGGAACCGGAAGCACAAAAACTCTTTATAAGATAAATAAAACTACCGGTGTTTTAACATCTGTAGGTGCCATAACTGGAAGTAATTATGTAGCTGCAATGTTTTTTGATGAAGTAGGTAACTTATTTGGATATCGTGCTGATGGGACATTCCAAAAAATTAACAAAACGAATGCTGCTCAAGCCTCTGCAGGAACGGGCCCTTCTTATTCTTTTGCTGATGGTTGTAGTTGTAGCTTCGGTAGGGTTTTCCATGACTTGGATTTTACTGCAACACCTGCAAATGAAGTTTGTCCTACAGCGATCAATCCTAATCCTTCTTTCCCATTAGTAGTATCGGTAACCAATCAATCGGCTACTCAACATACAGGACTCTCCTATACTTTAAATATCGGTGATCCAAAAAAGCGTTTTCGGTTTACAGAATCTGCTGCTACAATCAAGGCAAACCTGATTACAGCAGGGGTAGCTACCGCTGGTTCAACAGTTACACTTAGTACAGTGGCACCTGCTACTGGTACCAATTATAATAAAATAGTAGTTACCAATTTCCAAACCGGATTGGCAACACAAATACTTTCATTTACACTTCAGGCACAGCTTTATACATTAGGTGGCCCTTATGATCCGGTTCCTTTGCAGTCTGTAATTTCCGGATTGCCAGCAACACTTGGTAATACAGATCTTTCAAATGATCCAAGTACAATAGCGCCGGATGATCCAACTACAATTTCATTTTGTCCAAACATTACACTTCCTGTTAATTTGCTTTCATTTAATGCAAAAAGAAATGGCACAAATGCTCAATTGAGTTGGGCAACCGCATCGGAGCAGAATAACAAGGGATTCTATATTGAGAGAATGAGTAATGTAAGTGATGGATGGGAAGAAATTGGTTTTGTTGCTTCAACTGCATTAAATGGCACCAGCTCACAGCAAATTTCTTACAGCTATAATGATCCAAATGATAGTAAGACTGTTACACAATACAGACTGCGTCAGGTTGATCTTGATACCAAATCAAAATATAGTGATGTTAGAACTGTTTTGGGTATGACACAGAGTAAAGGATTGCTTGTTTATCCTAATCCTTCTGAGAATGGTACTGTAAACATTGTCTTTAGCGAATCAAATGTGATCAGAGATATTGCAATTGTAGATATGAGCGGAAGAACGCTTAAGCAAATGAATGGCGTTGTAAACAATAATATTAGAATAGATAATTTGCAATCCGGTATGTACACACTACGAGTTTTTGTACCTGCAACCGGTGAACAAATGACGGAGAAACTGGTGGTGAACAAGCGTTAATGCTCAAGGTTTTTATTAACGAAAAAGGGGCAACTTAAATGTTGTCCCTTTTTTCTTTTTATATGAGGTTCTTATTATTGTCCACTCTCTGCTGCTTTCTTTTTTACATCTAACAATTCCAAATCAAAGATTAATGTAGAACCACCAGGAATAGCACCATTATCATAAATACCATAACCTAGCGTATAAGGAATATATAATTTATATTTTGAACCCACTGACATTAATTGCAATCCCTCTGTCCAGCCGGGTATTACCTGGTTTAATGCCATAGTTAAGGGAACACCTCTGTTTGCAGAAGCATCAAACTCAGTACCATTGATAAGTGTACCTCTGTAATTAGCAACGAAAGTATCTATGTTTGTAGGCTTGATTCCGGTTCCTTCTGTTATTACTTCGTATTGCAGACCACTAGCTGTTGTTTTCACTTCTTTTCGTTTTGCATTTTCAGCCAGAAAAACCCTTCCCGAATCAATTCTCTCTTTTGCTTTCGATTCCTGTAGCTTCATCACATACTGGTTCAGCATAGTATTAGCAGCTATATCTGTTATCAGTGTTTGTTTTTTGTTGATGATATCTGTAATTGCTCTTGAAAAAGCAGTTGTATTGATTTTTACATCGCCAAAACCTTGCTGAATAATATTGAATGCCGACATTTCGCCCAATACATAACTTATAGAGTCGTTGTAATTTTTTAGTACCGGAGCAACTTTGGGCACTGTTTTAACTTTTGGTTTGGGAGGTGTTTTAGTGGTCTTAACGCCGGGTTGGGCCGAGACTGTAAGGGCTCCTGCAGTCAAACAAAAGATTGTAATCGTTTTTTTCATTTTTTTGATTATTTAATCCCCAAAAATAGGGATGAATAAATAGTCATGAATAAAAATTAAAAGAACGAGTTGTTAAATGATTACAGATTTAAAGACAAATTTTATCAGACGGGTTGTTTTGAGCCAAGCATTATTACATTTTTGGGAAATCTTGCGGCAAAACTAGCTACCAGTTTCCTTATTGTGCTGTTCTCTTTATACACGGTAAGAAATGGTTTTATATCTTCAGTGTTCTGGAAAATAAATTCTTCAGGCAGATAACCCATTCCATAAAATTTACCTTCATTTATCAGCACACAAGATTTGTCTTTTTCTTTTAATCCCTTATCGATAATAACATAGCTGGGTATTTTTTGTATTTCTTTGCATGCTTCCTGCACCCGAGTATTATACTTTGCTGGTTTTTCTTTTTTTTCACATGCACCTTTACAGGTATAGTCTTTTAATCCTTCGCAGGGAATATGGTCTTTTTGGATAAAACAAAGTTTGGGGCATAAATTAAAATCAAGTACTAATTTTCTAAGTATCGCATGACCATCTACGAGATTATGAAATGTATAAATAGGGTGTAATCTTTTTCTGTTTTTATCGATACATAGACGCTGATATCCATTTTGATCTTCGTATAAAAAAATACCATAAACATCTTCCCATCTTTTTTGCGAAGCATTAAATGCTGGCCACCTGTGCTTTATTTCTGCCGACTCTAAAATAAATGCCATCAATTCAGTTGCACATTCCTGATAGCTGATACTGTAAACATGGCGCATAAAGTTTTGCTTCTGCCTGCTGTTGGCATTATTACTAAAATGACTATTTACCCGATAGCGTATGTTTGTTGCTTTACCTACATAAATTACTTTTCCCTTTTCATTTTGGAAATAATAAACCCCTGGTGAATACGGTAGTGCATCAAATTGTTCCTTGGGTACATTGGGTGGCAATATCCATTCTTTTGAATTGCGTTGTAAACTTTTGTCTATAAAACCTTCTGTATCATTTTTTATTAATAAATGAAAAATTTGTGCTGTGGCCGCAGCATCACCGCCTGCACGGTGCCGGTTTTCGATGTGTATGTTTAATGACCTGCTCAAGTTGCCCAAACTGTAAGAAGGTAACCCGTGAAATATTTTCTTACTAAGTCGAACGGTGCACAGTTTTTTGCAGTTGATAACATAGCCGGCTGTTTTCAAATGACTAAGTACAAAAGAATAATCGAAACTTACATTGTGCGCAATAAATATTTTATCTTTTAATAAATTAAAAATGTGTTCGGCTACTTCATCAAACTTAGGGGCATCCGCCACCATATTGTTTGTAATTCCTGTCAAAGCAGTTATATATTGTGGAATAAGCTGACCGGGGTTGATAAGTGTTTCATATTTTCCCGTTATTTTTTCTCCATCAGTTATGAGGATGGAAATTTCTGTAATGCCATTTGCAGCGGCGTATCCGCCTGTGGTTTCTATATCAACAATGGCATACATGAAATAAATTTATTTTTTGATTTGCGAAGTACGAATTTCGCTATAATTTCTAAAAGAATGATGGCGACTGAAAAATTTCTAATGTTTCAAAACAGGCTGGAAAAAGTATTTCGGCATCTTCGTAAACAGGCAAAGCGACTTGGTGTGAATTGTTATCGTATTTATGATCATGATTTACCTGAATTTCCATTTTGTATTGAAATTTATAACGAAAAAATATATATAGCTGAGTACAAAAGAAATCATAGTTTAAATGAAGCTAATCATGAAGAATGGCTGTTGCACAGTTTAAAAGTTGTTGAGCAGGTACTTTCCCTAGCTCGTGAAAATATCTTTTTAAAACTAAGGCAGAGAAAACCCGGTAAACTTGGGCAATACCAAAAGCAAGATGTGAAGCTGCAGGAAATTATAGTTGAAGAAAATGGGTTAAAATTTATAGTCAATCTTAGCGACTATCTTGACACTGGTTTATTCTTAGATCACCGAATTACCCGGCAAATGGTGAAAGAAAAATCGGATGGGAAAAGAGTCTTAAATCTCTTTTCTTATACCGGTTCATTTTCTGTTTATGCTGCTGCAGGCGGAGCAACCGAGGTAATAACAGCTGATTTATCAAATACTTATTTAAAATGGGCAAAAAGAAATTTGGAACTAAATGGATTTATTGACGAGGATAAGTATAAGATTGTACAGGCAGATGTAATACAGTATCTAAAAACAATCCCCAAAGATTATTTTGATATCATTATAATGGATCCCCCCACATTCAGCAATAGCCAACGTATGAAAGGCGTTTTGGATATTCAAAGAGATCATTCGGTTTTAATAAATGATTGTCTTGAAGGATTAAAACCAGGAGGTCTTTTGTACTTCAGCACCAATAACCGGAGTTTCAAGTTGGAGCATGAAAAAGTTAAGTCAGATTTAGTTAAGGATATAACCAAGTCAACTACACCATTTGATTTTGAAGGAAAATTAAAACGCTGGTGCTATCTGATTCAGAAATAAAACCAATTTTCCACATTTTCACACTAGATAAAGGCAAACAATGGCTAAAGAGTTTTTTTTTCTATTTTTGCCCCCAATCAAACCCCTTTGAATGAGTCATCCTAAAGGAAAACTGATTGCCATTGGCGGCGCTGAAGACAAAGGCACCGATTTAGAGACAGGTGAAATAAACAGAAACAATCTCAATTTTTTTGAACTCGGCATTTTGCGTCGGGTTGTGGAAGAAGCGGGAGGTTCCGGTTCGCATATAGAAGTCATCACAACTGCTTCTACAATTCCTTATGAAGTAGGCGAAAATTATCTAAATGCATTTGGAAAAATCGGGTGTACCAATGTGCAGGTAATGCATATTCGTAACCGGCAGGACACGATGGAAACTGAATTTCTGGAAAGAATTAGAAACTGTGATGCAGTAATGTTTAGTGGCGGTAATCAATTGAGATTAAGCGTAACCGATGGCGGCACCGAATTTCTATCCATTTTGAAAAAAAGATATCAGGCTGATAAATTTTTAATTGCCGGCACTTCTGCTGGCGCAATGGCTATGAGCCAAACAATGATTTATGAAGGAAATGCAGCCCGTGCACATTTAAAAGGGGAAGTAAAAATGACCTCTGGCCTTGGTTTTATCAACTCCGTAATTATTGATTCACATTTTGAAAAAAGAGGGCGATTTGGCAGGCTAGCACAGGCAGTATCAACCAATCCATCTACAATAGGCATTGGACTGGGAGAAGATACCGGTATGTTGATAACAGAAGGAAACAAAATGGAGGCAATTGGTAGCGGATTAGTAGTAATTATTGATGGGCATGATATTTTACACTCCAATATAGCGGACATACCAGATGGCAATCCGGTGAGTATTGAAAATTTAAAAGTCCATTTCTGTGAAAAAGGAAATGGTTACCTGATAAAAGAACGAAAATTTTTGCCAGAGGCGAGCAAAGGTGCAGTAATTAAGAAGCAGGTGGATGTGGAATAATTCAGCATATATTCCTTGTATTTATTTTTTTTACAACCAAAGAGATTAACAGTTCATCCTTTTGCAATTGAGAATCATTTTTTAATTTTGGTTATGCAAAAACTATTATTGCTTCCTGTTGCTTTGATTGTTTTATTAGCTTTTAAAACACAAAATAAAACAAAGGTTATTTTTTTTGGAGACTCTATCACCAGGTTGGGGGTTGAAAAAGATAAGAGATCGGGTACGGGTTATATACTTCGGTTGGATAGTATGCTCAAGCGTGAAAAAAAGGCGGATCAGTTTGAACTTATTGGAGCTGGAATTGACGGCAATAAGGTTTATGATCTTTACTTGAGAATGGAGGATGATGTGTTATCAAAAAATCCTGATGTGGTTTTTGTTTATGTGGGTATCAATGATATTTGGCACAAAACATTATTAGGAACGGGCACCGACGCCGATAAGTTTGAAAAATTTTACCAGGCAATTATTGACAGACTCAAGTCAAGAAATATTAAAACTGTATTATGTACACCCGCGGTTATAGGCGAAAAAACGGATAATACCAATCAGCAGGATGGAGACCTGAACCGCTACAGCGACATCATTCGCGGGCTTGCAATAAAAAACAAATTGCATGTAGTAGATTTGCGAAAGGATATAATGCAAAGATTAAAAACCATTAATTCCGATAATAAAGAAAAAGAAGTGCTAACCTATGACAGGGTTCATATGAATAATACAGGCAATCAATTTCTGGCTGATGAAATGTGGAAAGCTTTGTTGCAAATTAAATAGCCTTGATTACAAAATGGTTTTTCTTTCCTTTCTGAGCAAGTAAGTATTGATGATGAAGCAAAAAATTGCTGTCAATTATTAAATCAATTTTTTCAACTTTATTTCTGTTTATGCTGATGCCTCCTGCCTGAACCATTTTACGGGCATCTCCTTTACTTTTTTCTATACCTGTTTCCGCAAGCAATGAAACAATATCGATTCCTTTATTAATTTTTTCTAATGCAAAATCAATTTGAGTAACTCCATGCATTGCTTCAATATCCTCAATCGTGAGGTCTTCAGCAGGTTTCTCTTTTTCTGCAAATGCTTTTGCGGTAGCCTGCAAAGCTTCTTCAAGTGCAGTGGCACCATGAACAAAATTTGTTACTTCGGTAGCCAATTTTTTTTGTAATATTCTTTTACCTGCATCTTTTTGATGTTCGGCAATCAATGTTTCAATTTCTGATTTTGGTAAAAATGTAAATATTTTAATCCATTTCCCTGCATCTGCATCGCTGGCATTGAGCCAAAACTGATAGAAGTGATATGGAGAGGTGCGGTTAGCATCAAGCCAAATATTCCCACCTTCGGTTTTACCGAATTTTCCACCATCAGCTTTTGTGATTAGTGGATTCGTAAATACAAAAGCTTCGGCACTGCATTTTCTTCGAATCAATTCAGATCCCGTTGTCATATTTCCCCATTGATCGCTGCCACCCATTTGCAGTTTACAGTTGTTATGAGTGTAGAGCCAATAAAAATCAAAACCCTGCATCAATTGATAAGCAAATTCAGTATAACTGATACCAGTTTCACCTTCAATCCTTTTCTTCACACTATCTTTTGCCATCATATAGTTCACTGTAATGTGTTTGCCGGTATCTCTCAAAAAATCAATAAATGAAATAGATTTGAACCAGTCGTAGTTATTGGTCATTTCGGCGGCATTGGGCAATGCAGGGTTAAAATCAAGAAACTTCTCTAGCTGTGCTTTTACACCCGCTACATTTTTTTTTAATACATCTTCATTTAATAGATTTCTTTCTTCGCTTTTTCCGCTGGGATCACCTATCATACCTGTAGCACCGCCCACCAATGCTATGGGCTTATGTCCGGCTTTTTGCAAATGCACTAATAATAAAATGGGAACCAGGCTTCCAATGTGCAGGCTATCTGCCGTAGGATCGAAGCCGATATAGCCCGCAGTCATTTCTTTATTAAGTTGCTCTTCTGTACCGGGCATTATATCATGTATCATGCCCCTCCATCGTAATTCTTCTATTAAATTCATTGCAAAACACTGATTTCCTGCAAAAATAAGACAGAAAGACGGTGCTTAGTAGCAATATTTTTCTAAACCATTCGTTTTCAGCAATTAATCTTTTGATTCATTATGTAATTAATAAACGAAAGATTAATTTTACAAGCAGCCCGTATATATGAAAGCGAGTCTTATTTAAACGCTTATCGAAAACTATTTCGAATGAAACCTACCACTATCTGTCTTTTTCTGATGATGACTTTGTTTTCATTGTCAGCTTTTTCTCAATTCAGAAAATATTCAAATGAATTTCTAAATATTGGAGCAGGCGCAAGGGGTCTTTCCATGGGAGGCTCTCAGGTAGCTTCTGTATCAGATGGCACTTCCGGTTATTGGAATCCTGCGGGTTTAACTGGCATAAAAGATTACTCGCAAATCAATCTGATGCATGCTGAATATTTTGCGGGTATTGGTAAATATGATTATGCTAGTGTAGCAATACCTACTTCCAATAAGAAAAGAACATTGGGATTTACTGGTCTTAGATTTGCGGTTGACGATATCATGAATACATTATTTCTTGTAGAACCTGATGGTTCGCTCAATTATAATAATATTCAGTCTTTCTCATCTGCAGACTATGCTTTTATTTTTTCCATGGCTCAAAAACTTAAAGAGAGTGAAACAAAGAATATTCATTTTGGAGTAAATGCAAAAGTGATTCATCGCAGTGTAGGTAAGTTTGCAAAAGCCTGGGGATTTGGGTTGGATGCAGGGTTGCAGATATGGCATAATAAATGGAAATTTGGTATTGCAGGCAGAGACATCACTACTACTTTCAATGCCTGGTCTTTTTCTTTTACCGAAAAAGAAAAACAGGTACTCTACCTAACGAATAATGATATTCCTGTAAAATCAACTGAGTTAACCGCACCACGATTGGTATTGGGAGTGGCCCGCGATTTTCAAATAAGTAAAAAACTGAGTTTGCTTGCAGAAGCAAATGTTGATCTCACTTTTGATGGCAAAAGGAATACTTTATTAAGCGCAGATCCGGTTAGTGCCGATCCTAAATTGGGGTTGGAGTTAAACATTAGTAATGTTTTCTTCCTAAGAGGCGGCATCAATAACTTTCAACGAGCTTTAGCTGACGGCGATACTTTGAATCAAAAAAGAGTATGGATTTATCAGCCAAGTGCTGGTGCAGGTTTTAAGCTCAATAATGTGACAATAGATTACGCATATACCAATTTAGCAAATCAATCCAATCCTTTGTTTACTCATGTATTTTCATTGAGATTAAACCTGGTACCTGACAAAAGGAAAAACCAATAATAACCGCAACCAGTTAAACAGAAACTTATGAAAAGATTTTTACTCCCTTTGCTAATTTTTTCAAGCTTTGTTGCTCACTCGCAAGCATATAATAACGAATGGATAAACTATAATCTCACCTATTACAAATTTAAAGTGGGTGTAACCGGGCTGTTTAGAATCACGCAGCCTGCACTTGCATCAATTGGATTGGGAACGGCACCTGCAGAACAATTTCAATTGTGGAGAAACGGGCAGCAAATTCCGCTTTATACTACAGTACAAACAGGAGTGCTAAGCAGCACAGATTATATTGAATTTTGGGGTGAGGCAAATGATGGAAAGCCTGACTCTGCATTATATGTAGATCAAGATTATCAATTAAATGATAAATACAGTCTGGAAACAGATACAGCAGCTTTCTATCTTACAGTTAATCCTTCGAGTGCCAATTTACGTTTTACGCCTACACCCAATAATTTGCCAGCATCACAACCCGCCGATTCTTTTTTTGTATATACAAAAGGGAAATATTATAAAGACCAAATTAATCCAGGCAAGGCAAGTATAGTTGGCGAATACGTTTATTCTTCAGATTATGACAGTGGCGAAGGCTGGACTTCATTTAACTTATTTACCGGTTTGACTAAGCAAGAGCCATTTCCCAATCTTTATACATATACAGGCCCTGGAGCCACACCACCAGTACTTAAAGTAAATGCAAGTGGCAATCAACCTCTAAATCCAAGATCATTTGAAGTAAAAATTAATTCATCGGTCGTAGCTACGCAGCCTATGGATTTTACCGATTACGTGAAGGCTTCGTACCCTGTAAATCCAGCTGAAATAGCAACTGGTCAGGCAGATATCTTTATCAAGAACCTAAGCCCCATTCCAAATGACAGAATGGTTACAGCAACAATTGAATTAGTGTATCCACGTCAATTTAATTTTGGCGGCTTCAATAATTTTGAATTTGAGTTACCTGCAAATCCAGCAGGGAACTATTTGGAAATAGCCAACTTTAATCATGGTAACGTAAGCCCTGTATTATATGATTTTACCAATAAAAAAAGATATGTTGCTGATATTACAAATCCTTCTTTAATTAAAATTGCACTGCAGGGTTCTTCAGTTGCTCGCAAATTGCTATTAGTAACTCAGGTAAATTCATTTCCAACTAACGTAACCACATTTGATCAAAGAAATTTTATCAATTTTGCAGCTTCTGGAAATCAAGGCGATTTTTTAATCATCTCACATCCTGCAATGACAACTGGAGAGGGTGGCTCTAACCCGGTAGAAGATTACAGAGTTTACAGAACATCAGCGGCAGGAGGAAGCCATATTGCCAAAATTTATATGATTGATCAGTTGATAGATCAGTTTGGATTGGGCATTAAAAACAATCCAATTTCTATTTTAAATTTTATCCGCTGGGCAAGAAACAGTTTTTCAGCTCCAGTAAAAAATGTTTTATTAATTGGGAAAGGATTAAATTATCCTGCGTTTCGTGAAAATGAAAGTAATGTAAACATTAATAAGCTTTCTTTTATTCCAACTTTTGGTTCTCCTGCTTCTGATAATATGCTTGCTACGGATCCCATTACATCTGTAATTCCACGTGTTTCTATTGGCCGGCTTTCAACCATTTCTCCTGATGAAGTTGCAGTTTATCTTGCTAAGATTAAAGAATATGAACAACAACAAGCTTTTCAATCCCCATTAATCAAGGATAAGGCCTGGATGAAAAACATAATTCATGCTGTTGGTTCAAGTGAAGAGAGCCTGGGAAATTTACTGTTGAACAGTATGAATAATTTTAAAAGCATTATTGCCGATACACTCTATGGTGCCAATGTAAATACATTTAGTAAAGTGACCCCCGATCCTGTAGATGAAAGTTCTAGTGAAGCAGTAAAATCTTTATTTCAGGAAGGATTAGGAATGTTGACTTACTTTGGACATTCATCAGCTTCTACTTTAGAATTTAATCTGGATAATCCTGACCAGTATAATAATCAGGGAAAATATCCTGTGATGATTGTTTTAGGATGTAATGCTGGTAACTTTTTCAACTTTAATACACAAAGATTACAGATTAAGGAAACTTTATCTGAAAGATTTGTTTTGGCTCCCAACAGAGGCTCAGTAGCTTATATAGCCAGTACACATTTGGGTATTGTACATTATCTGGATATTATGAATACGCATACTTACACAGAGATATCAAGCGACAGATACGGAAAAACTATTGGAGAAATATTACATGAGTCAATAGTGCAAACTATAGCACAACAGTCGCCTACAGATTTTTATGCACGGTTTCATTGCCAGCAGGCAACTATTCATGGTGATCCATCATTAAAACTGGACGTCTCCATGGATAAGCCTGATTATGTAATAGAAGATCAATTAATAAAAGTTACTCCCAGTTTTATTTCTGTTGCAGAAACCAGTTTCCATGTTGATTTGAAGATGATGAATATGGGAAAAGCAATCAATAGAGCAATTGTGATTGAAATAAAAAGAACTTTTCCCGATTTGACAACACAGGTTATAAGGAGAGATACAATTCCGGGTATCCGATATATAGATTCCCTATCTTTTGATGTTCCAATAGTACCTACAAGGGACAAAGGAGTAAATAAAATAAGCGTTTGTATAGATGCAGATAACGCAGTAGATGAAATTTTTGAAACCAATAACTGTATTTCAAAAGATGTGGTGATATATGAAGATGAAGCAAGGCCTGTTTATCCTTATAACTATGCAATTGTCAATAATCCTTCTCAAAAATTATTTGCTTCTACTGCCAATCCATTCAGCAATGGAAAGCAGTATAATATGGAAATTGATACAACCGAGTTTTTCAATTCACCTTTAAAAACTACTCGTAGCGTTACCTCAACGGGCGGCGTTATGGAGTTTAATCCGGGTATTACATTTACTGATAGTACAGTTTATTATTGGCGTGTGGCTCCTGTTCCAAACAGTGGCCAACCGGTTTGGAATAAATCATCATTTGTATATTTAAGTAATGGTGGACCAAACATGAGTGATCTGGGTTACAATCAATCACACTTTTATCAGCATACTAAATCTTCATATCAAAATGTATATCTTGACAGTAGTAGCAGGTCATTTAAGTTCGACACTTTAACAAATAATGTTTTCATGCGTTTGAGTTCATGGATCACCGGTTGTTCTCAGGAAGGTTGTATGAATATTGCTATAAATGGTGTGCCTAATATTCGTTTGTGTAACTGGTTTCAGTCACTTGTATTCAATGTTATTAATCCTGTTTCATTCAAGGCAATTTCTAATCAACAGTTAGTCGCACCAGAATGTCCGCCAAGTAGTACATCGAATTTAGGTTTGGGACTCTACGGTAGTTCATCTCCAAATGATTGCTTTGGTAATGTTAGAGAATTTAGTTTTGAATTCAGGTACCTTGATGCAGCCAATAGGAAAAAGATGATGGACTTTATGAAAGATTCTATTCCTGATGGGTATTATGTATTGGTAAGGAATATGACACTTGATCCAGTTGTTTTCCCGACAGTAACACAACAATTTATTGCCGACTGGCAAGCAGATCAATCACTCTACGGTTCTGGAAATTCTCTTTATCATTCTTTGAAAAATGCCGGATTTACAGGCGTTGATTCGTTTTACAAAGCAAGGCCATGGGGCTTCGTTTATAAAAAGAATGATCCAGCTTTTTCTCCAAAATGGTTTGTTGGAGACAATACAGTTGGTCAATATACCTTCTCTGTTGATTGCCCCAGCCCCGATACTTTGGGATATATTACTTCTCCATTATTTGGACCTGCACGTGCATGGAAGCAACTCAAATGGAGAGGAAGCAGCGAACCCTTACCAGGAGATGATGCAACAATTGATGTTATTGGGGTATCAACTACAGGCTCTGAAACTACACTCTTTAACAACTTAAATACATCACAGCAGGATTTTGATATATCGGCTATTGATGCAGCTACTTATCCTTATGTGAAATTGAAGCTTAATACTATGGATACTGCACATTTTACACCTTATCAACTTAGATACTGGAGAGTTACCTATACTCCTGTTCCAGAGGGTGCCATAGCTCCAAATATTTATCTTAAAACAAAAGATTCAGTGGATGTAGGTGAGCCCGTTGATTATAAAATTGCATTTAAGAATATTAGTGATGCAGGGTTCGACAGTCTTAAAGTGAAAATGGTAATAACGGATAGAAATAATGTGCCTCACATTATTCCCTTGCCAAGAAAAAGGCCATTGCCAGTAAATGACACTTTGCAGTTAGGAACACTTATTAATACCAGCACTTTACCAGGTTTAAATACAACCTATCTCGAGGCCAATCCGGATAATGATCAACTGGAGCAGTTTCATTTTAACAACTTTGCATATAGAAGCCTGTATGTAAAACCCGATAGCCTGAACCCGCTTTTAGATGTAACATTTGATGGTGTGCATATTTTGAACAAAGATATAGTAGCTTCAAAACCTGATATATTGATCAAGCTTAAAGACGAAGCCCGTTGGATGATACTTGATGATACTTCTTTATTAACACTTCAGGTAAGATTTCCTGATGGCTCAATGAGAAAATTTTATTTTAACAACGATACAGTTACTTTTACTCCAGCCGGACAAGCGCCTAATAGCGATAATACAGCTTCTATCAGTTTCAAGCCTTTCTTCCCTATTGATGGAGAATATGAAATGATTGTATCTGGAAAAGATAAGAGTAATAACAGGGCAGGAGATGTGCAATATCGAGTGCTGTTTGAAGTGATAAATAAGCCGATGATTTCAAACATGCTGAATTATCCAAATCCATTTACTACTTCTACTGCTTTTGTCTTTACCATAACAGGAAGCGAAGTTCCTCAAAATATAAAAATTGAGATAATGACAATTACAGGGCACATCGTAAGAGAAATAACCAAAGATGAATTGGGGCCATTACATATCGGAAGAAATATTACCGAATTTAAATGGGATGGAACTGACCAGTACGGACAAAAACTAGCAAACGGTATCTATCTCTATCGTGTGGTAACTAACCTGAATGGTAAATCACTTGATAAATACAAAGCCGAAGGCGATAATACAGATAAGTATTTCAATAAAGGCTATGGAAAAATGTATTTAATGCGCTAATAAATTATTCCTGATTACGAAAGTCCCGTCAGTAACGGGACTTTTTTTTAAGACCTAAGTCAACGAATTTTGCAGCCTAATTATGTGGGGACTCAAACATTGGATAAAAATAAACTTTCACTCTTTTATCTATCGGAAAAAGCGAAATGATAAAAGCAGAAATGACATGGAAAATTTTTTAGACAACATAAAGCAGTCTTCTGAATTAAAACTGTCTGATACTTCGTATAACATATTCACTTATCACGGGGAGGATGGCATAATTGCTTATTTGCTACGAAACCTTGAAATGGGAATCAAAAGTTTTGTTGATATTGGCTCTGGTGATTGTATTACCGGCAATTGTGCTAGCCTGGCTGTTCACTATCACTGGGGTGGTGTGTTTTTAGATGCGAACCAAAATCAATTATCGATAGGAAAGCGATTTCATTATAAGAATAATAAGATAAAATTTGTTAAATCTTTTGTTGAACCTGAAACAATTAATAAGCTGTTGTCAGAACTGTGTATTGAAAAAGAAATTGGATTATTGTCTATTGATATTGATGGCAATGATTACTGGATATGGAAGGCTATTGAAGTAATAAAACCCGCAATTGTAGTTGTTGAAGCCAAGATTGAATTTGGAGTTATGGATGTAATTGTGCCTTATAGAAAAATGCATGGCAGGGAAAGCAATAGGATGTATAATGGTGCGTCAGTAAAAGCATTTGAGAAATTGGGGAAAAGAAAAGGTTATAAATTAGTAGGAGCAAACAAGCAGGGATATAATTTATTTTTTGTGAGAGCAGATGCCGTAGTTAATGCTTTGTCGGCTGAGGAATTACTTGCAGATAACAATATTCAGCAATGTTTTTACCCTAATTCATTTTTTAATCAATACGAATTTGTAACTGAGTAATATGGCAAAAATTGGAATTAATATCGCAACAGGAAGTTTGCAACAAAAGGAAATGATAGTGGGCATCGATTTGGGAACTACCAATAGTCTCGTTGCCATCATTCATCCGGAATCGGGAAAACCCGTTGTATTGAAAGAGCATGATGGGGCAGCCCTGGTGCCTTCTATCATCCATTTTGGAGATGCTGCTACTATTTCTGTTGGAGATAAAGCAAGGCAGTTTCTTGTTTCGGAACCACAAAATACAATCTTCTCAGTGAAAAGGCTGATGGGAAAATCGTATAACGATGTAAAAGAACAACGACCTTTTTTTACTTATAATATTATTGACGATCAGACCGAAAGCCTTGTAAAAATTCAAGTGGGGGATAAATTTTACACTCCATTAGATCTATCCTCATTTATTTTAAAAGAGTTGATAATACGAGCCGAGCATATTTTGAAAACTCCAGTTACCAAAGCAGTGATTACTGTCCCAGCTTATTTTAATGATGCACAAAGACAGGCCACCCGGGATGCAGGAAAGCTTGCTGGTCTTGATGTATTAAGAATCGTAAATGAACCTACTGCTGCCAGTTTGGCCTATGGATTGGGAATGGCTAAAGACCAATCGAAAACAATTGCAGTATATGATTTGGGCGGAGGCACTTTTGATATTTCAATACTAAGTATCAACGGTGGTATTTTTGAAGTGTTGGCAACAAATGGCGACACCTACCTCGGTGGCGATGATCTGGATAGATTTATTATTGAGTATTGGCAAAAGCAAACAGGAGTAACAATTGAAACATTAGAAAAAAACAAAAATCTGGCTCAGGCATTCCGGCTGAAAGCAGAAGAAGCCAAAATACATTTAAGTTCACATGATGTGTTCGAAAGTAATTTGAATGGAAACAAAATAAGTATTTCTAAAATTATTTTTGAGCAACTGGCACAGCCTTTAATAGAGAAAACAATTAATTGTTGTAAGAATGCCTTAAAAGACGCTCAATTGACAATCGGAGATATTGATGAAGTTATTATGGTGGGAGGTTCTACCCGGGTTCCTATGGTCAAAAGAATGGTAAGTCAATTTTTTGGCAGACCGGTTCATGATTCCTTAAATCCGGATGAAGTGGTTGCATTAGGCGCTGCAGTACAGGCTGATATTCTTGCTGGAAATAATAAAGATTTTTTGCTTTTGGATATAACGCCTTTATCATTGGGAATAGAAACGATGGGAGGATTAATGGATGTTCTGTTGCCACGCAATTCAAAGATTCCATCCAGTGCAGGCAGGCAATACACTACACAAAAGGATGGGCAGGGCAGTATAAGAATATCAGTATATCAGGGTGAAAGAGATATGGTAAACGACAATAGGAAGCTGGCAGAATTTAACCTTACGGGTATTCCAGGAATGCCGGCAGGGTTGCCCAAAGTGGAAATTTCATTTATTGTAAATGCTGATGGGATATTGACAGTAAAAGCAAAAGAATTGCGAAGTGGTGTAGCTCAATCGGTAGAAGTGAAGCCCCAATATGGACTGAGTGATGCTGATGTTGAGAAAATGCTGATGGAATCAATTATGCATGCAAAGGAAGACATGGAAACAAGGGCACTGGTTGAAGCGCAAACGGAAGGAACACAATTGATCGAATCAACCCGACAGTTTATTAAAAAGAATAATTTATTTCTTTCGAAAACAGAAATTGTCGATACTGATGCAGCCATTTATATCCTTCAATCTCTATTGGAGAAGGGCGATAAAGATGAAATACATACTGCTATTGAAAAATTAAATGGGATTTCAAAACCATATGCAGAGCGAGTGATGGATATGGCAATTGGCAAAGCTATTCGAGGCAAGAATATTAAGGAGTAAAAATAACATAAGTACTATTTTCGAATTTCTTTTGGGTTTCAAGCGAAGGCAAAATCTTTAGTGAGTCTTTTTTATTTAGAAGTAATAATAAGTGGCGGTTTTGCCATTCCTTTGGTTTTACTCCTGTTTGAAAGTATTGACCCATTTCTGCATTCCTTTTTTCAATTTCCGGTGTATTAAAAGGGTGAGATACCCAGCTATTCGCTTTTGAATAAACATTTGCCAAATAGTTGACCAAATTGGCATTTCCAATAATCAAATCATTTGGGGTGGATGTTTTAGATAAAAACCTTAAGACTTGCTTTGTTTCTTTAGTTATGTGCCCTTCCCATTCTACATCATTCTTTCCACGCAATAAATTTGATGTCCAAAAAAGATTGTCCGAAAGAAATATGAAAATTGAAATGTAGAAAACCCATTTTAGCGATTTCTGTTTCTGAAAATAATTAATGTAATACAAAATAGAAGGTAATGAAAAAAGAAACAGCCCCGCCCATATATATCCCCTTGTAAAATGTATGGGTTGCATTGGTTTAATAAACCATTCATGTTTAGAAAGTAGAAATGCAATAACAGCCCAACCAAAGAATAATCGCTGATGTGATGAATCAAATGCTTTTGCAATTGAGTTATTAAGCTTCAAGTTCGCAATTGCAAAAAACGCAACAATGCAATAGGCTGGAATTGCAATAAATAAACTATAAGTCCACTCCAATGTGTACTGGCTAAACAATAGCTTATGTTCGGGAAATTTGTTTAAATAGATCAGGTAGTACCAGATATGAAATAATGTAATAATGAAAATACCAATCCAGAACCAAAAAGGTATTTTCCTGTTTCTAAAAATCAATTTTTCAATAAAAAGCCAGCCATTTAAAATTACCAAAAGTTCAATGCCGGTAAAAGGATGTGATATAGAAAGAAATAGGGAAGTACATAAAGTTGCAACCCATTTCTCTTTGAGGATAAATAGTATGCTTATCAAGAAAAGAAAATGATAATAGGCTTCTAACGGTAAAAATAAACTTCTTCCCCAATTGAGCCCCCACCATCCATTTGCAGGATCCGCAATATAAATTCCATCTGTCCATTGTGGTGTCGAATAGCTTGCAAATAAAAAACTTACCAGTAATCCAGTAATTGCTGTTATCCCGCCACCCCATGTAAATAGTAGAGCTATTAGATTAATATTTTTAGTTTTTGGTAAAAGGTGGTGTAGAAGTTTTACTCCTGTATAAATACACGCAAATGCCATCAATATCCCAAACAAAGTGAAATAGAGTCCAGGGTCTATCCCAAGTTTTACAAGAAAGGCAAACAAAAGATTTACAGGTTGAAAATAAATACTTGGCGAATTTGGATTGCCATCAAATGGATTTGAATATGTAACAAAATTTTCTTTATTGTCTAGATATTGATGTGCATATGATAGATAAAGGGTATTCTCATTGTTAGTAATCCCTGTTGGTGATAAACTAGCACTATGAATAAAATAATGGTGAAATACGAAAAACAGAATTGGTAAAGAAAGCAAAAATGAAATCTTTATAGCGTCTTTTGTTTTCAATTCTTATTTTTTAAAATAGTTGTATACAATCAGGCCAAGTAAAATAATAATATATCCAATCGATATCCAAATACAAATAATTGTATTGATTGGAAAGAAATTGAACTTTACTAGATGCTTCCCTGCGGGAACCAAAGTACTCATAAATGTAAAGTTTGTTTTATAAATAGTATTTTCTTTTCCGTCAATGGTTGCTATCCAGTAAGGATAATAATTTTGAGTTAGGGATAAATACGAGTCTTTATCTGATTCAGTTTCAATTACGATGCTATTGCTTGTTAGTTTTATTAATTTGGCGGTTGCCAATTTTGGCTGAGGCAATTCTTGTAACTCATCACTAATAATTATTCTTTTTTTATTTTTAAATAATGTGGTAGAGGTATCTTTCTTTTTTATCACCGTATCAGAAAAGTAAATTAAAGGATATGAGCTAATAAATTTATAAAGTGTTTTATTGTTGATAAAGGAGTCTAGGCTGGTAAAAGAAGCTGGGTTATATAAAACATGACTTATTGCAACGGTCTTTTTATAAAAATTTGGAGAACCCAAAGGAAATTCTCCTCGGTCATAAATGTTTTCAATATCAGCACTGTTCTCTTGTAGAGTGAGGCTTTGTTCTTTTTCTGAATATTTTTCTCCATTTTTCTTTATAAATGAATTTATCTGCGAAGCGGAATAGCTAGAGACAAAGGTGATAGGTAAAGTTAATTGAGCGAATATGAATAAGTTTAAAATCCAAATGGTTTTAAATGTAGTAGTATTTAATTTTTTCGAGTAAATCCAATATAGAAAAACAGTAAGTAGGATTAACTGAAATAATGAATTGAAAAATACTGCATCCATGAAAGTGTATTTATCAATAACATTTTTTATTGCATCCTTCCCATCCTGAAAATTTAAGAAAATATTTTTTAATAAATTTGTCTTGCTGAAAGACCATATCGCAGATATGAGAAAAAAGCCGCTTAATATTAGTGAATATAATTTGAATTTTTTGAACTGGGTAATTTGATTTCTGTTCTTTAGATCGTTTTCCAAACTATCTATACCAGGCACGATTAACAACAAAAGAGCTAACATGCCAAAGGTTTTGATAATAGCTGGATGTCTAAATGTGTTCATTAGGGGAAATAGCTCATATGCTATTCGTCTGACCGGAGTAAAAGACCCCATGCTAAATAAAAATGAAAACACAAATAAGATAGATAAAAGCAAATTTCTTCTGTGTAGCGTTGGTTTATAGGCAAAAAGAATTGGCAAAACATATATGCCCAGATAAATATTTCTACTTGTCATATCAGTTTCGCTATAATGTAATGGTGCCCCTATTTCAGATGGAAAGAAAAATGAAAGAAAATGTTGTGGTTCAAATGTATTGGCAAGGCTTTCAAAAAATGTCACACCATTTCCTCTCGAATAATATGGAAGAAAATCAATAAATGAAATTATTGTCGGTAATGAAAGAAGTAAAAAAGTTACTAATATTAAAAAATGGGATAATAAATATTTTTGAATGGGAACATTTTTTTTTTCTTTTGAATGACGAATCTGATCCCAAATTGAAATCAGAAATAATCCAATTAAAATATAACAGGTGAAAATAAACAGTGAAGGATATCCACACACAAGTAATAGCCAAAGATGTATTCCTGTTACAATTGCTGGCTTAAAATTGCCAGTTCGTTTTGTAGTGAGATAGCTAAGAAAAATATGTGGGATAATTGCGGCTGATGCCGCCCATGTAATTACTTGACCTGACAACATTACACCACCCAATATATACGAGGCTGCAATCAATAATCCTGCAGATTGGCCTTTTGATATATATATAGCAAGTCTGTACATCCCTATGCCGCCCCAAAAAATATAAATAAGGTACTCAATATGAAAAGTTGTAATATTATATTTACCAAATAAACTGAGGAAAAGGACTAAAGGGTTCCAAGAACCACTTTGCATATCGCCATAAATAGGATGGCCTAAATAGAACCAAGGACTCCAAAATGGAAATTCGCCTGATTGTATTGCAGTGCTAATGGCATATCTTGTTGGTAAGAAATACTGTAGACTATCTCCCTTACTGCTAAATATGCCAAAGGTGATAGGCCAATAAGCCAATAAACAGATGATCAGTAAGATACCAAAGTTCTTGAAATGAACTTTATTCGTGTGAAATGATGCAAGTGTTGTCATGTATGTCACCGCTTATTTAACGGTTACAAAATAGAAAAAATATTATTGACAGTAGACTTATTTCTTCCAAACTACAATTATGCTTTTCCCAAAGCTATGTAGAAACAGTTTATCTGTGACAGTCGATACTGGTAATAAATATCTATCCCAGAAAAATATTTGTTTTAGTTTTGGCATCTTTTGTTTCAAAATAATCTTATTCATTAAGGAAGCAAAATAGCCAATACTATCATAATAACGACAACTTTCTATCTTTATGCCTGGGGGTGTAATTTTTCTAACCATTTTCCTATTATACCTACGATAATGGCCTATAGACTTGTCAAATGGACTATAGATATGTTGAAATGCAGGTGATAAAACTACTAAATACCCATTAGGATTAAGTAAGGTTGCTGCAGTCTTTAATTCTTCAGCATCATCCTCAATGTGTTCAAGAACATCAATATAAATTATTGTATCAAAAGTTTGATTAATATTAGAAACAGTGCCATGTATCAGGCTACAATTGTAAGGAAATTTCTTTTCAGCTATATCTTTTTCTAAACCTGAAGCCATTTTACCATCTGGCTCCAGCAAAAGCCAATAAGGAGATGTGCCATCGTTTAATAATAAAGTATTGTTGCCAATACCCGCACCTACTTCAAGCACTTTTCCTTTTATGTATTTTTTGATTGACTTTGCAAAATATTTTTTCCAATTTTTGGCATAATTAAAAAGAGAAAGCTCTTCTCCAGGATATTTATATTCTTCGTTCATTTTTGGAATCAAAATTTTTCAATCGTATCTGTATAGTCTTTATAATGCACTGCTGGTATAATTTTTCTTTGAGATTGTGAAATGAAATATAGAAATATAGTAAACAGAGATAATAAAATACTTTGTAATAAAACGATGAGCATAGTTGCCATCAATGTGGAAGTCCACCCGGGTATCGCCCTATCAGTAAAAAGCCGAATGCCTAAGATAATACCAATGACAATTACAGAAAATATAAACAAGATGGAAGAAAAAATTAATAACCTGCTGGCAATCTTATCTATAAAAACAGAGATGGATCCTAGCCCATGTAAAAGCAATGCATGAAAATTCAATTTAGATTTTCCTGCATATCGTTCCCCTCTGTGCGTAGGAATAGTTGTGTATTGAATACCAGATTTTAGAATACCACCTGCAATATGGTTCCAGATTTCGCTGTAATAAACAATCTTTTTCAATAAGGTCATGGGCATTGCCATAAAGTTGCCAAAAGCAATTTTCTTTCCAGTTAATATTCTGAAAATAAGTTTATAGAGCCAATAGAATAGTCTAAAATCTCTGCTTTCCCTTCGAGATTTACGTTTAGCAAAAACAATAGAATTTTCAAAAGCTGCTGCTTTTTCTAATAGCAATAACACATCATCAGGTCTGTCTTCTCCATCGCCGTCCATTATTACTACTTTGTCGGTATTCAAATTATCATTGATATATGCTAATCCAGTTGCAATTGCTTTTTGATGCCCCAGATTTCTATGTAGGTATAAAATGCTTACTGGAAAAGCTGTTGTATGAGTAATACTCCCTTTTTGGGGTGTGCCATCATCTACTATTAAAATTGAAAATGAATATTTCTCCTGTTGAATGGTTACTTTTTCTAAATGCTTTAATAGTTGATTAAGCGACACATAATCATCATAAACGGGTATAAGTATAATTACATTTTGCATGTACAATGCTTAAAAGCTAAAGATACAATCTAAAAAGAGAATCAATAATATTTGTATGTCATACAAAACGTACTTTCAATTTCAAAAACGGAGTTTCAAAATATTTAAAACTCAGCCAGCTCAGAAATAATGCTAAAGCAGCAAGCAGGATAGATGTAGTGATTGCTGCCAAATCAATGCTTAAAATTTGTTCCAGGCGAGATGAAACCCAGGGACTCAAACCCCTGTAAACCGGCCAGTGAATTACATAAAAACCATAGGATACTGTTCCTATAAACCTTAAAAAGCTAAAGTTGAAAATGAAGTTTATCAGTTTATTTTCTTTTGTTATGCCCTGATTGACCATCAAGCCCAACAACATGGCCAATGTTGTATAACCGATTAATGCCAGATAAGGAAATGAAAAACTAAAGGAACGATTAATAAAGAAAAATCCAAAATTTAGAAGTGCAAAAACTATTACAATTGCCGGAGTATATCGTGACAAAAATCCAGGTGATATTCTTAGTAAAATGGCAACAATGCTTCCAATACAAATCCCATCGATACGGGTAAAGGTGTAGAGATTGTAGTAGGCAAGCCCCTGCACCTGATGCAGCCAGGCCCAAAGCCGGATACCACTTACACCTACCAACATCAGTAAAACGAAAATCAGAAGATGTTTGGGGTTCTTAAGCAACAGAATTACAAAAGGCCAAATGAGATAAAATTGTTCTTCAACAGCCAACGACCAGAAATGATTGAGTGAATCTGTATTGACCGGTGGATTGAAAACATAAAGCCAGTTTTGAAGATAGGTCCAGATATATGCCTGATTGTTTGAATAATATTCCAGATGCAAGGGTGTTTGGAGTCGGGGCAGCCATACCAGTAAAATGATGAGCGATAAATAGTAAAGTGGAAAAATTCGGAAAAAACGTCGTGCATAAAAATTTCGGAGATAGTGTGGTCGATGTACAGCATTCATTAAGATATCGGTAATTAAAAATCCGGATAAGGTGAAAAACAAATCAACACTAAGCCACCCAAAAAAAATGTATTTCTGAATAAATCCAAAGTTGTGATAAATAACTACAATTAGACATGCAAAACCGCGCAAACCATCCAATGCTGGATAGTGTTGACGAGGTATAACATGACCTGCATTTTGCATTGTTTTTAGGTTTGGTTTTTTGTGATGATAGTACCTTTCCAAAGATAATTGATTGATAACTAAGGAAAACGAAACCAATTTTGTTTTTATAAAATTGATGAATTATCTCTTTTGTGTTTCAAGTTTCACACTTATCTTTGCCACCCATTTAAAAAAATACCAAAGGAGGTATATCAAACTATGCTAATCATTGATTCAAAAGACTGCGAAAACATTGACAAGGCTTTAAAAAAGTACAAAAAGAAATTTGAAAAGTCTAAGGTGTTGTTGAAGTTAAGAGAGCGTCAAAGTTTCACTAAGCCATCTATAAAGCGTCGTGGTGAAATTTTGAAAGCTGTTTACAAACAGCAAATTGCCAGCGGAAAAATTGAACCATAGTTAATGCCTTTTTAACGATACTAAAGCTGCACCCTAACCGGTGCGGCTTTTTTTGTAGTTTTACAACTTACCATCCAATATGTCTGACAAAGTCCTAATACCTGTACAATCTTTTTTTGATTACCTGCAGTTTGAAAAAAGGTACTCAGTACATACGATTATCTCATATCAATCAGATTTATTGCACTTTTTTTCATTTGCTAAAAGTCAATTTGGAATCGATGAAATTGAAAAGATTGATTATAACATCATCAGAAGCTGGCTTGCAATGTTGAAACAACAGGGGATGAGCTCTAAAACTATCAACAGAAAAATTTCATGTCTTAAATCTTTTTTCAAATACCAGCAGCGGCAAGGGCTTATTATTACTTCGCCAATGGCAAAAATTGTAAGTCCCAAAAATGGAAAACGAATTCCTGTATTTGTAAAAGAAGATGAGGTAAAAGTAATAGCACAATCTTTAAGCAGTGCAACTGAGGACTGGCGGTCATTAAATAGAAAAATGCTGATAGCCATTTTTTACGCAACCGGCATGAGGCTAAGTGAATTAATTAATTTAAAAGAAAGACAGATTGACTATAGCCGTTCAGAAGTGAAAGTGGTAGGTAAGGGCAATAAAGAACGTATTATTCCGATAAGCATGGAACTGGCAAAAGAGATGCAGTCATATTGTGAATTAAAGCGCAAAGAATTTGGCCCCAGCGAAACACTTCTAGTAACTGAAAAAGGGAAAAAACTCTACCCGAAATATGCTTATCTGCAAGTAAAAAAAGTATTGGGAAAGGCTGCTACACTGGATAAAAAAAGCCCTCATGTACTACGGCACAGTTTTGCTACACATTTGATGAATGCTGGAGCAGACTTGAATGCCGTAAAAGAATTGCTGGGGCATAGTAGCCTGGCTGCAACACAGGTTTACACACACACTACTATTGAAAAGTTAAAAGATATTTATAAAAAGGCACACCCAAAAGCCTGAATTTTTACAATTTATTTACAATAAAAATCACTGATTTTTTCTTTGGTTATTATCAATTGTTTCGCTAAATTGGATGCAGACAAAAGAGCCCAACCTTATGTAAAAAACAGACCGTGTTAGTTCTTTATTTATTGTTTCACCAGTTAAAAAACGATTACTATGAACGTAAACATTCAAACAGTGCATTTTGATGCGGACAAGAAACTGATTGATTTTATTAATCAGAAAATTCAGAAGCTGTCGATGTTCAGCGACCGCATTGTCAGAGTAAATGTATTTTTAAAATTGGACAATGTAATGCATTCCATTAAAGACAAAGTTGCTGAGATAAGGGTACAGGTGCCCCGCCACAGCTTTTTTGTAAAATCGACTAGCAAGTCATTTGAACAGTCTTTTGATGATGCCATTGATTCCATGCTTTCTCAAATCAAAAAAAGTAAAGAAAAAAAAGCAGCTTAAATCTTATAGCCCCGCCCAACTGGCGGGGCTTTTTTATTTATCTGAGAAAAATCAACTGCGGTTTTAGTGCTTAATAATTTCAACCTTTTGTTTTCTGACGATCTCTCAAAAAAATGGTCAAAAAAATCTTTTTCAAAATTTTTCAGGTTGCCATATTCCCTTAACTTTGCCGTCCCATTTAATGGGGGTAGCTCTTTAATGCACTGACCGCCGTACTAACCTGAGCTTGATGATGGTGATGACGGCATTGACAAATGCCACTTTAGCTCAGCTGGTAGAGCAACTGATTTGTAATCAGTAGGTCGTTGGTTCGATTCCGACAAGTGGCTCTTGTAGTATTATCTTGATTGGAATTGTTTTCTAAACAGTCGGTCATGAATATTTACAAAATGGGTAAGTAGCCAAGTGGCCAACGGCAACAGACTGTAAATCTGTCCTCTTCGGAGTTCGGTGGTTCGAATCCATCCTTGCCCACAGTTCTTTAAGCGGAAGTAGCTCATTTGGTAGAGCGATAGCCTTCCAAGCTATAGGTGGCGAGTTCGAGCCTCGTCTTCCGCTCAACAAAAGTTATTTGAAAGCAGAAGTTATTAGTTTGTCAGGCAATAGCCTTTCAAGCTATAGGTGGTCCCTGCAGCGATTGCAGGGAAGCCTCGTCTTCCGCT
>Ga0073900_10000372_pt1 | contig 31596 bp, 24 predicted proteins | sample KloWWTmetKNB5Kit_FD_66666 | JGI IMG/M metagenome (GOLD analysis project Ga0073900, IMG submission 66666) | Active sludge microbial communities from Klosterneuburg, Austria, studying microevolution and ecology of nitrifiers - Klosterneuburg... | ecosystem: Engineered > WWTP > Aerobic digester >...
GCCCCACCACCAGCGTGTAAAGAGATGGCGTCTCGGCGCTCCACAAGGCGGGTTTGCGGATGGGCGCCTCGAACAGCGTTTCGTTGCTGGCGCGGGTGTTTTGCTCTACCGCAGATTGCACACCCACCGTGCCCCCGCATTTCGCGGTCAGCGGTTTTTTTAGGATGGCTTTTCCGCGCGGGTCAAGCAGTTGAACGCTGAGCGAACACTCCTCGTGTTTTTCGCCCGGCCAGCCCACTTTGGCCTTTACGCGCAACACACCGTTGGTGTAATCATCGGTCAGGTCGCCCCGCGCAAAAATATCTTGCAGATGGGGCGCAGATGCTGCATACACAAACACCTCGCGGCTGAGGCCCGCGTGCCACCACTGATCCTGGTCTTCAATAAACGCCGCGTCTGACCATTTGACGACCACGCACACAACCTCGTTGGGCGCGTCAAATTTGGCGTGGCTCGTAATGTCAAATTCGGCGGGGGTGCGCGCGTCTTTGTTCAGGCCGATGGGTTGCCCGTTGACAAACACGCACAGCATCCCCTCGCACCCGCCAAAGTGCAAAATAATTTTGCGGCCCTGCCATGTTTTGGGCAGCTCAAACTCGCGGCGATACATGCCGGTTGGGTTGTCATCTGGCACATTTGGCGGCAGATTGGGGAAGGGCATTTGCACGTTGGTGTAATGCGGTTTGCCAAAGCCCTGCATCGTCCACACGCCCGGCACGTCAATTTCGCTCCACTTTCCGCGGGTGATGGCGTTTGTGGTCGCCTCTTCTGGCCGCGCTTTGAGCTTGAACTGCCAGCGGCCATCCAGCGCCATCCACCAGGGCGATTTTGCGCGGTCCAGCGTGGCCGCATCTGCCGCGCTGGCAAACGGGTAGAGCGTGGCTCGCGGTGGAAGTTTGTTCAGGCTGGGCAGTTGCGGCATTTGCCACGTTTTTTGGCCGGAGAGGAAAAGGAGTGTTTGAGGATTCATATGAATTAAAAATCACGAATTGACGCTATTTTACAAGCCGTATTACAATGCGCGCATCGATGGAGGAATATGGAAACAGTTACCGTATCGCCAAAATATCAAGTGGTTATTCCCCGCGCCGCGAGAGAATTGTTGGGTATAAAACAAGGGCAAAAAGTTCGGGTCATTGTTTATGATCATCGGATTGAGCTTGTGCCTGTTCAACCTGCCAAAAAAATGCGCGGTTTTCTCAAGGGCATAGACACAACCGTCTCCAGAGAGGATGACCGCTTGTGAACGTCGTGGATTCTTCGGGATGGCTGGAATATCTGGCAGATGGGCCAACCGCCGATTTTTTTGCGCCAGCCATTGAAAACGCGGATAAACTGATCGTGCCGACCATCAGTGTTTACGAAGTGTTTAAGCGCATATTTCAGCAACGCGGAGAGAGCGCGGCTTTGCAAGCGATCGCGCTCATGTATCAAGGCAAAGTGTTTGAACTTGGCGCAGCGCTGTCTTTGCAAGCCGCCAAACTTTCTTTGGAGCTTAAATTGCCAATGGCAGACAGCATCATGCTCGCCTCTGCGCGGGCTTACAAAGCCGTTTTTTGGACACAAAACGCGCACTTCAAAGGTATTGAGGGCGTTCATTACACAGAGAAAATATGATTTGCGCATGAATGTGAAGTGAAAAGTTTTTGCGATGGATTCTAGCAATCCTGAAATAGATGAAGGTTTTAGAGGAGTAGAGATGATCGAAAGCATTGCGCGGCTTGTTCAGGCTGTTGGTCAAAAGCATGCTGATTCACGCGTGAACGTTTTTGCCGTTGAAGTCAAGTCTCTGCAAGACAATACACTCACTTTGGCGGGCCGGGTTTTGGAGCAGGGCAACCTTGCAGAACTGATCGCGGCTATCACGCGCGAAGCCCCAAATGTGCATGTGGATGCGAGCGGGGTGCGCGTGTTGCGCCAACCTCAGGCGCGCAATTTGTATGTGAACACCAATCTCACCAGTGTTCATGCTGGCCCGTCCTGGCTGGCTGAGACGTATAGCCATGTGCTGTTTGGGGATGCGCTTGAGCCGTTGGATGAATCGGGCAGGTGGATTTTTGCCCGCCAACCGGATGGCTATCTGGTGTGGGTTTACAAACCATTTTTGACCGAAAGTGCGCCCCCGGTTGCCACGCACATCGTGCTTGCGCCGCTCGCAGAAATGCGCGCTGAGCCAAATGCAAACGCTCCGGTCGTGAGCCGGACATATTGCGGCACTCGCGTGCAGGTGGGTGCCATTCAAGGTGAGTGGGCGCATATTGCCGCGCACATGGCGGGCTGGTTGCCCTGCGCAAATTTGCTGGAAGCCGCGCCGCAGCCCCCCGCCACGCGCGTTGAGCGCATCTTGGCCCATGCCCCGCGCATGATGGGCACGCCCTATTTGTGGGGCGGCACAAGCGGCAATGGCATTGATTGCTCCGGGTTTGCCCGGCTTGTTCATGCCTGGGCGGGGATAAAAATTCCGCGCGATGCAGACATGCAATGCGCCGCTGCCGCGCCGGTGCAAGCGCCATACCAACCCGGCGACCTGTTCTTTTTTGGCGAACGAGACAGCACGCGCAAGATAACCCACGTGGGCGTTAGTTTGGGCGGATGGAAGATGATCCATTCCTCGCGTGGCCGCAACGGGGTTTATGTTGATGACGTGCAGGAGCGGCCAGACTTGCGTGACATCTTTGTCTGCGCTGGCTCGTTTGTGCGTGCGTGATGAGGGCCTAAGAAACTGTCTTAAACAAAGATTTTAAAAAAACGATTTTCGCCGTCTGTTCTGGCACAAAAATCGAAGGTTTAGGCGTAGGGGCGAGCCATGCCTCGCCCCTACCGCGCCCTTCTGCGCGGAGAGGGGAAATTTTTGTTTGGGAATCGGTGTTTAGGCCAGACTCGCAGGTTCAAGCGCACCCTTCATAATCCAGGGGCCGGCCCAGTCCACGCGCACGGGGGCGAGCTGGCCGCGCCAGTCGCGCGAGCCATCCTCAAAAAACACCAGCTTGTTTTGCGGGGTGCGCCCGCGCCACTTGCCTTTGTGCATATCCTCAACCAACAATTCAACTGTTTGGCCCAGATATTTTTGGTTGATCTCTGCGCACACTTTTTCCTGCAAGTCCTCAATCGCCACGCGGCGGCGTTCTTTCTCGGCCTCCGGCACGTCATCTACCAAATTGCGCGAGGCGGTGGTGTGCGGGCGGGGGGAGTATTTTGCCAAATGCACCACGTCCAGCTTTAGCTCGGCCAGCAGGTCATACGTGCGCATAAATTGCGCCTCGGTCTCGCCGCAAAAACCCACGATGACATCGGTCGCGATGGAGGCGTGCGGCAATTTTGTGCGCACGCGCTCAATCAGGCGGCGGTAATCGTCGGATGTGTATCCGCGCCGCATGCGCAAAAGCACGTCGTCATCGCCAGCCTGCACCGGCACCTCGATGTGTGGCATCACTTTTGGAATGTCGCGCACGGCGTCCAGCAGGTCATCGGTCATCCAGTTGGGGTGCGAGGTGAGAAAGCGGATGCGCTCCAACCCGTCTACCGCGCTGACCGCGCGGAGAAGTTTGATCATTGGCGTTTCCATCGGGATGTGCTGAGATGGGTTGCCGCTGGCCGCGCCCGGGTTGTAGGTGCGGATGGCGTAGTCATCGCCCAGCAGATCGTAGCCGTAACGATCCACGATTTGGCCGAGCAAGGTGACTTCTTTTACCCCGCGCGAGACGAGCGTGCGCACATCGGCGAGGATGTCATCTACCGGGCGGCTGCGCTCGGCCCCGCGCCGGTAGGGGATGATGCAAAACGCGCAAGCGTGCGAACAGCCCAGCACGATGGGCACATGCGCGGCCACGCCTTGATCGGGGTCGTTCGCAATGGCGCCCGCCAAAGCGCCATCTTGCAAAGCAAAACGGTGGGCGGTCTCCAGCTCGCTTTGCCGCTTGCCCTCTTTTTGCAAAAGATGCTCAATCATGGGGGCGGGTTCGCTGGGGGCCATAAACACATCCACCCAGGGGAAGGCTTTTTGGAGCGGCGAGTTGCCGCGCACGCCCACCAGGCAACCCATCACGCCAACGGTCAGCTCTGGCCGGGCCTGTTTGATGGGTTTGATCATGTGCAGGTAGCTATACGCCTTATCCTCGGCGCTTTGGCGCACCACGCAGGTGTTTAGCACCAGCACATCGGCTTCGTCTCGGTTATCGGTGGGTTGCAAACCCAGTTGCTCAAGTTGCCCACCAAGGCGGGCGGTGTCGGCTTCGTTCATCTGACAGCCGAACGTCCAAACGTGATATTTCATTTTCTCCTCGGGCTTCGCAAGTTTGCTTTTTAGCAGAGCTTCGCTCAAGCGATTAGTGGGGGATAGTTTACGCGAAAAAGACGGAAGACGGAAGACCGATGACGGTGATTAATATCCGTCTCCCGTCTCCCGTCTCCCGTCTCCCGTCTCCCGTCTTACTTTACAAAATTCCCCGTCCGTAAATCCTCAAATGCCTGGTAAATCTCGGCTTCGGTGTTCATCACAAATGGGCCGTAGGGCACGATGGCCTCCTTGAACGGCGCGCCGGCCATCAGCATGTAACGCACGGGCTGGCTGGGGCTGGCTTGCGCGGTGAATGAATCGCCATCGCCAAACACCAGCATTTTGACGGCCTCTGTGTTGGTTGCGTCTTTGCCAAACAGCCCCGCGCCCTCAAAGACATACGCCACCACCGTGTGCCCGCGCGGGGTGGGCAGGCTAAACGTTGCGCCCGCGTCCAGCGTCACATCCATGTAAAGCGGCTGGGCCGCGATGTCTGTCACCGGCCCGCGCACGCCTGCGAACTCGCCCGCCACCACGCGCACGGTTGCGCCATCCTTTTTCACCACCGAAATTTCATTTTCTTTGACTTCCTGGTAGCGCGGCGGGCTCATTTTTTGGGCGGCGGGCAGGTTTACCCAAAGCTGAAACCCTTTGATGAGGCCGCTTGGCCCGCGCCGCGGCATTTCCTCGTGCATGATCCCGCGCCCAGCGGTCATCCATTGCACATCGCCCGCGCCGATGAGGCCCACATTGCCCAGGCTGTCTCGGTGGCGCACGCTGCCTTCCAGCATGTAGGTCACGGTCTCTATGCCGCGATGCGGGTGGGTGGGGAAGCCCGCAATGGGGCCTTCTTGCGGATTGTTAAACGCGAAATTGTCAAACAGCAAAAACGGGTCAAGCGGGTTGCTGCGGGTTGGTCCAAACGAGCGGCGCAGTTTTACCCCCGCGCCTTCAATCACCATTTGCGGGGTGATTGTGTGTTTTACGGGTCGAGAAGTTGTATCCATTGTCATAATGATAGTGGAGCGCATTAGTTATGAATTAGAACCCGTGTCAATTTGGTTAAGTTTAGACATTTTTAAACAAAAATGCCTGAGCGGAATAAAGTCTTTGGCGCCTCACAGAATAATCCAATGGGCTTTTTGAATTGCACCCGCAATTCCGTTTTTTATCCTCTCTCCTGCAAACTCCTCACCCCCATCCCCATCTCCCGCATTTGGCGCAGGCCAGCCACGGCCGCCTGCGCCGCGCTGAGGGTGGTGAGCAGCAGAACGTTATTCAGCACGGCGGCCATGCGCATGGCGCGGCTGTCATCATACGCCCCGCGGCCCAGCGGCGTGTTGAGCAGCAATTGCACCTGCCCGCTTTGCACCAGCGTGAGCAAATTTGGCGCGGGGTCGCCCACCTTGTTCACCACTTGCACATCCAACCCGGCCTTGCGAAAAAACGCCGCCGTGCCGCCCGTGGCCAAAATGTTAAACCCCAGCCCGCGCAGATCGCGGGCAATTTTTAGCGCCGCGCCCTTGTCAAAATCATTCACGCTAATCAGCGCATTCCCGCTGGCCGGGATGGGTGTTCCGGCGGCCATTTGCGCCTTGGCAAATGCCAGCCCAAACCGCGGCGCGCCGCCCATCACCTCGCCCGTGCTGCGCATCTCCGGGCCAAGCAGCGCGTCGGCATCGGGGAACTTGCGGAAGGGCAGCACGGCTTCCTTCACGTAAAACCCATCCAGCGCGGGCGTTTCGGTCAGCCCAATCTGCGCCAATGTTTCACCTGCCATGATCCGCGCCGCGATTCGCGCCAGCGGCACGCCGGTGGCCTTGCTCACAAACGGCACGGTGCGGCTGGCGCGCGGGTTTACCTCCAGCACATACACCACGTCGTCTTTGATGGCGAACTGGATGTTCATCAGCCCCATCGCCCCTAGCGCCATGCCCAGCTTGCGGGTGTACTCCTCAATGGTGTTGAGGTGAAACTGGCTGACCTTGAACGGCGGCAACACACAGGCGCTATCGCCAGAATGGATGCCCGCCTCCTCGATGTGCTGCATCACCCCCGCCACCACCACGCGCTCGCCATCGCACAGCGCGTCCATGTCCACCTCCACCGCGTCCTCCAGATAATGGTCAATCAGCACGGTGGGCGTGCGGCCAGTTTCGGCATCGGTGGCGGCGGCCAAAGCCTGCGCCCAAAATTTATCCAGCGCGTCTCGCGTGTACACAATTTCCATCGCCCGCCCACCCAGCACATACGAGGGCCGCACCAAAACTGGGTAGCCGATGCGCTCGGCGATGGCCTCGGCCTCGCTCAGGGTTTGCGCCGCGCCCCATTTTGGGCAATCAATTTGCAATTCATCCAGCAGCGCGCCAAAACGCAGGCGGTCCTCGGCCAGGTCAATGTTGGCCGCAGAGGTGCCCCAAATGGGCGCGCCGGCTTGCGCCAGTCCCTCTGCCAGGCGGATGGGTGTTTGGCCGCCAAACTGCACGATCACCCCTTCCGGCTTTTCCAGTTCGATGATATTCAGCACATCTTCCAAAGTCAGCGGCTCAAAATACAACCGGTCGGCGGTGTCGTAATCGGTGCTCACCGTTTCGGGGTTGCAGTTCACCATGATCGTCTCAAACCCCATCTCGCGCAATGCAAAACACGCCGAGACGCAGCAATAATCAAACTCAATGCCCTGACCAATGCGGTTTGGCCCGCCGCCCAAAATCATCACTTTGCGGCGGCTGGTGGGGCGGCTCTCGCACGCGCCTTCCCAGGTGGAATACAAATAGGGCGTGTGCGCCACAAATTCCGCCGCGCACGTGTCTACGCGGTAATAGCTTGGCACAAGCCCCAGCGCCTTGCGCGTTTGGCGCACCTGCGCGGGCGATGGCGCATCGGCCAGCGTTTGCGCAATCATCCTGTCCGAGAACCCCATCCGCTTGGCCCGCGCCCAAAGGTCAGATGGCAGATCGGCCAGCGTGTGTTTTTCAATCTCCCGCTCGGTCTCAATCATCGCGGCGCACTGCGCAATAAACCACGGGTCGTAGGCTTCCATTCCCCCTCGCGCAGAAACGGGAGAAGCCGCCGCCTTGTAAAGCTTTTGCACGGTTGGCACGGCGTGGTCGGCGGCATGGAGCAAATGCTTGCCAAACCCCGGCTCGCCAATCTCCAGCCCGCGAATGGCCTTGTTGAGCGCTTCGGGGAAGGTGCGACCAATCGCCATCACCTCGCCCACGCTTTTCATTTGCGGGCCAAGCGCGCGGTCTGCGCCGGGAAATTTCTCAAAGTTCCAGCGCGGAATTTTGACCACGCAGTAATCCAAAGACGGCTCAAAACTGGCCGGGGTTTCGCGGGTGATGTCGTTGCGGATTTCATCCAGCGTATAGCCAACGGCCAGCAGCGCGGCAATTTTGGCGATGGGGAACCCGGTGGCTTTGCTGGCCAGCGCAGATGAACGGCTCACGCGCGGGTTCATCTCAATCACAACCACATCGCCATTGGCCGGGTTTACGCCAAACTGCACATTTGCGCCGCCGGTTGCCACGCCAATCTCTTTTAGCACGGCGCGGGCCATCTCGCGCAGGCGCTGGTATTCCTTGTCGGTCAGGGTTTGGGCTGGCGCCACCGTGATGCTGTCTCCGGTGTGCACGCCCATCGGGTCAATGTTTTCGATGGAGCACACCACCACAAAATTGTCCGCGCCATCGCGCATGACTTCCAGCTCGTACTCCTTCCATCCCAGCACGCTTTGCTCCACCAGCACCTGGCTCACCGGGCTTTCGCGCAAACCGTGACCAATCACGCGGTCAATATCAGCCTCGGTGTACACAATGCCGCCGCCGCTGCCGCCCAGGGTGAAGGAGGGCCGGATGAGCGCGGGGTAGCCGATGTCGCCCAGCAATGCGCGGGCTTCATCCAGCGTGTGCGCCACGCCGCTTTTGGGCGTGGGCAGGCCAATCCGCTCCATCGCCGCGCGAAAAAGCAGGCGATCTTCGGCCATTTGAATGGAGGCGATGGGCGCGCCGAGCAGTTTGACGTTGTATTTCTCCAAAATGCCGCGCTCGGCCAATTGCACCGCCAAATTCAGCGCGGTTTGCCCGCCAACGGTGGGCAAAAGCGCATCTGGTTTTTCTTTGGCGATGATCTTCTCCAAAAATTCCGGCGTGAGCGGCTCAATGTAAGTCGCGTCGGCCATCTCCGGGTCGGTCATGATGGTGGCCGGGTTGGAGTTGACCAGCACGATGCGATATCCCTCGCGCCGCAACGCCTTGCACGCCTGCGTGCCAGAGTAATCAAACTCGCAGCCCTGCCCAATGACGATGGGGCCCGAGCCGATGATCAGGATGGATGAAATGGATGTGTTTTTCAAAATTTCTTTTATTCACCGCAGAGACGCAGAGGAGCAGACAAGAAATAAGAAAAGAGAAATAAGAAATAATGCGGCACAAATTTTTCTTATTTCTTATCTCTTATTTCTCCGCGTCTCTGCGCCTCTGCGGTGAAATTTACTTTCTGTTCATGCTTTCCACAAACCGCCCAAACTCTTCGCGGGCGTCCCAGGGGCCGGGCGCGGCCTCGGGGTGATACTGAATGCTGAACGCGCGCAGCTCCGGCGCGGCCAGGCCTTCCACGCACTGGTCGTTTAAGTTCACATGGGTCACTTTGGCCGAAGCCGGAAGCGAATCCGCCGAAACCGCAAACCCGTGATTGTGCGAGGAAATTTGCACCTGCTGATCGTTCACCTGCACCGGCTGGTTGCCCCCGCGATGCCCAAATTTGAGCTTGTATGTGCTTGCGCCCAGCGCCAGCCCCAAAAGTTGATGCCCCAGACAAATGCCAAAAATTGGGGTTTTGCCCAGCAGCTCGCGCACGTTTTGGATGGCGTACGTGACCGCCGCGGGGTCGCCGGGGCCGTTGGAGAGGAACACGCCATCGGGCCGCATCGCCAGCACCGCGCTGGCTGGCGTGGCGGCGGGCACCACCGTCACGCGGCACCCGTGATCTGCCAGCAGGCGCAAAATGTTGCGCTTGATGCCGAGGTCGTACGCCACGACGTGAAAGCGGATGGGTTGGGGCGGGCGGTGCGGGTCAACCCACGCAGGCAGGCTCGGCTCGGCCCATTCGTAGGGCGCGGCGCAGGTCACATCTTTCACCAAATCCGCGCCGCTCATATCCGGCGAATTTCGCGCGAGTTCAAGCAGGCGTTCCGGGCGCGGGTCCACGCTGGCAATCGCGGCCCGCATCGCGCCGTTATCTCGGATGTGGCGCACAAGGGCGCGGGTGTCCACATCGGTGATGGAGACGATGCCGTTTTGCGCAAGGTAGTCCTCTAGCGGCTGGCGGTTGCGCCAGTTGCTGGTGATGGGGCTGATGGCCCGCATCACGAACCCGCTCGGCCAGCAGGCGCGGCTTTCCGCGTCTTCTGGCGTGGTGCCAGTGTTGCCAATGTGCGGGGCAGTCATCACCACAATCTGCCCGCAATACGAGGGGTCGGTCAGGATTTCCTGATAGCCGGTGAGGCTGGTGTTGAACACCACCTCGCCCGTGCGTTCACCCATCGCCCCGGCGGCTGTGCCATGCCATTCTGTGCCGTCTTCCAGCACCAGCAAAGCTTTTGTTTTTTGCATGGAACAAGATATTACATGATGTGAAATTTATTTTTCTTGACGATAGACGATAGACGACGGACGATGATTTGATACTTGTAGCTTTACCATCGTCTATGGTCTATCGTCGTGAGCGAATCATTAACCAATACCCAATAAACGATGTGTATAATTTATACACACATTTCTCGGAGGTGAAACATGCAAGCGATGAGAACCCGCATTTTTAAGAATGGCTCCAGTATGGCCGTGCGGCTGCCCAAAGAATTTAGGCTTGAGCCGGGCGAGGCGACCATCCGCCGCGAGGGCAGGAGCATCATCATCACGCCGCGTCAAAGAACAGTTGGTGACTTGCTGGATGCGCTGAGTGAGATTGGCCCGCTGAGCGATGACTTCTCGACCGAAGGGCCGCTGGGCGAGGATGTGCCCCGTTTGGACCTGGATTAGAGATTTGTTTTAGAAGCCGGACTTAACTTAACCATGCAATACATGCTGGATACCAACGCCTGCATCTGGATGATGAAGTTGGGCAATCAAATTCGCAATGAGCGAATCAAGGAATATCAGGCAAGCGGTCTTGCCATCTCTTCGGTCGTTTTGTATGAGTTGCAATACGGTATTTGCAAATCAACGCAATCCAAAAATAACGAGGCGCGGCTAAAGGTCTTCCTTGGCGATATTCCCGTGCTGGACTTCGGCGCGGCCGAATCTGCCGAGGCCGCGCTGATTCGCTGCGAGTTGGAAAAGCGCGGAACACCCATCGGCCCGTTTGATATTTTGATTGCCGCGCACGCCCGCGCGGTGGGCGCAACGCTCGTTACGCACAACACCCGCGAGTTCGCCCGCGTGCGCGGGTTGAAGACGGTGGATTGGCAGAAAACCTGACAGGGATGAAGAGTGTGACATGGGTGAGAGGGATGATGTGTCATCCTTGTCATCCCCTTCACCCCCGTCATCCCTATCCTCTCTTCATCAGGTCCATCTCCCACACCCTCCCTGCAAACTTTTCAATAAACCAGCGGTCATGCGAGACGGCGAGGATGGGGCCGGGGAAGTCGGCCAAAGCCTGCTCAAACTTTTCCAGCACGTCAAAGCTGATGTGGTTCGTAGGCTCATCCAACAAAAGCACATTGGCTTTTTGGGCGATGAGTTTGAGCAATTGCAGTTTGCGCCGCTGCCCAATGCTTAGCTCGCCAATGCGCTTGCGCGAGTCGGCATCGCTGAGCAAAAAGAAGCGAAAGAACTCGCCGCGCAGCGCGTCCTCGTCGCCAACCAAGCCCTCGCGCCACCACTCAAACGCAATTTCGTTTGGCGGCATGGCGCTCTGCTCCTGATCCAAATAGCCGATGTGCGCCGCGCGAGAGATGACCACCTCGCCCGCGTCGGCTTGATCTGCGCCCGCGATGATGCGCAGGAGCGTGCTTTTGCCGCTCCCATTCGCGCCGGTGATCACCACGCGGTCGCTCGCGCCAAGCTCAAAATTCACGTTGTCCAGAACCACGCGCGGGCCAAACGCCCTGCGCAGTCCCATCACCCGCACCGGCGTTTTGCCCTCCAGCTCGCGCGGGTTAAAGCTGGGCGCAATGCGAATTTGGTCGGGTGGGCGGGGGGTGGGGTTGGCCAGGATGCGCTCCAGCCGTTCCTCTGCGTTGTTAATCGCCCGCGAGATCGCCACCTCGGATGTGCCCTTGAAAAAGGCTTTGGCAAATTTATCGTTGCCCACCTTGCCGCCCCCGCGCCAGGTCACAATGCCGCCATCGTTCTTTACCTTGCGGCGCAGTTCTTTGATTTCTTCTTGTTCGTTGGCGTAATCCACACGCCATTGCGCGTCGTCTTTTTCTTTGGCAATTCGGTAGGCATTGTAATTTCCGGTAAAAAATTTTGTCTGATGGCTTCGCTCATCCAGTTCAAAAATCGCGCTCACCGTGTTGTTCAGAAATTGCCGGTCGTGCGAGACCACCAGCAACGCGCCAGAATGCCCGCGCAAGTAGCCTTCCAGCCATGCCATCGCCGCAAAATCCAGGTGGTTGGTCGGCTCATCCAACAAAAGCGCGTCGGGTTGGCGCAAAAGCAGCGCGGCCAGTCCCACGCGCTCTTTCTCGCCGCCAGACAGCGTGTCTAGCAGGCGGTCGGTGGGCAGGTGATCAATCTCCAGCCCGCGCATCACCTCCTCAATCCGATGATCCAGCTCGTAGCCGCCCAGCCGCTCAAACTGCTCGGTCGCCTCGCCGTATTCGCGCATCAGCTCGCTGGTTTGGGTGATGGCGCTCGCGGCGGCCATCTGCGCCTCCAGTTCGCGCATTCTGGTTTGGGCGATGGATAACTCATCGTGCAAGGCGGTGATGAAGCTGTGAATGGTGTGCGCCTCAAACGCCTGCAATGCCTGCGGCAAATAGCCGATGCTGGCGTGTGGGTTGCGCGTGACCGCGCCCGCATCTGGCGCAACCTCGCCCGCGATGATGCGCAAGAGCGTGCTTTTGCCCGCGCCGTTTGCGCCCACCAGCCCCACGCGGTCTTTGGCGTTCAGCGTGAGCGAGACATCACTCAACACTTCCTGCGCCCCGTAATATTTTGTAATGTGATTGGCTGAGATAAGCATATATATTGTGTAAACCTCACAAGTGACGAGCAAAAAATTAGATTGGGTAAGATTTGTAAATGCGCCACCTGCGAGGTTGTATGTTGAAACGCAAAACGCCATGAGCAAAAGCCCACGGCGTTGAAAAAACAAGATGAGTCTGCTGAAACCGCCAGAGTGTTCTGGCCGTTCAAGACGCGGTGGGCGCCGTTGGGTTTAGTTCAGCAGGTCTGTCATGTGCGTTGGGCCGCAGCCCAACATTGCGGATAATAACACGAATGCTGAATTCTGAATTCTGAATGTTGAATTCTGAATGTTGAATGCTGAAAATTTTCAGAATTCCTTCGCCAGCGCGATCAACACCTCGTTAAAAAAACCGCTGGCGCGGCGATACCGCTTGACGGCGTTCTGATCGGCCTCTGGCAGGGCGGGGATTAAGGCGATGACATCTTCCAGCACGTAATCGCGGAAGAACAAAAACATGCGCAACGTATCGGCCAGCGGAATGTTCGCGCGGATGCTGCCCTGACCCAGCGCCGTGCCCAGCGCGTTGGCCTCGGTGTGCAGTTCGCGCTCATCCCCCTCTCCGCGAATCACGCGCATAAGCAGGGTCATCAGCCGTCCGCCCAAATCGCGGTAAAACACCTTTGTCTTTTCATCAAACCCGCGATACCACTCCATCTCTTCCAGCTCGTCTTTACGGATGCTCATGCGCACCCGCGCGAGGTTGGGCGTGTCTGGCCGGGCGCCCATCAGCGCGTGAATATCTGCGCTGCTAAACCGGCGATGGCCGCCCGGTGTGCGCGACGACTTGATTTTGCCCTCGTTGCCCCAATTTCTCAACGTGGCCGCTGATACGCCCAGTTTTGCGCTGGCCTCGTGAAGCGAGAGCCAATCGTGCGTTGGACCGGTGGTTTGGTGGGGCATGATGTGAGTTTGCCTTGGAGAAATCTCGGTTAAACAAGAAATTTTGCGCGGAGGCGTTTTCTCATTTCACTCTTCATATTTCACCCTTCACCCTTCTTTGTAATGCTTTTCCGGCAATTCCCGCAACCGCTCGGCGGCTTGTTCCGCGGTCAGGTCGCGTTGCGCTTCGCCCAGCATCTCAAAACCAACCATGAACTTTTTGACAGCAGCCGAGCGCAAAAGCGGCGGGTAGAAATGCGCGTGAACTTGCCAGTGGCGGGTTCCATCACCCGGAACAGGAACGCCGTGCCAGCCCATGGAATAGGGGAAGGATGTCTCGAACAAATTGTCGTAACGCACCAGCAGGCGTTTGAGCGCATCGGCCAGCGTGTCGCGCTGGGCATCGGTAATTTGGGTGAGGCTTTGTGCGGCGAAACGCGGCAACACCAGCGTTTCATACGGCCACACCGCCCAATAGGGCACAACCACCAGCCAGTCATCATTTTTTAGCACAACGCGCTCTTCGCGCTGCAACTCAAGCGCGGCGTAATCTTGCAAAAGCAAGCGGTGATGGCGCTCGAAGTAGGCGCGCTGAGTGGCATCCTCTTTGGCCGGTTCGTTGGGCAATGCGCTCATGGCCCACACCTGCCCGTGCGGATGTGGGTTTGAGCAACCCATGATCGCGCCCTTGTTCTCAAAAACCTGCACCCATTTGTATTTTTTGCCCAGATCGGCGGTTTGGGCCTTCCACACGTCAATCACCGCGCCAATTTCGTTCAGCGGCATCTCGGCCAGCGTCAAATCGTGGCGCGGCGAAAAGCAAATTACGCGGCACTCGCCGGTGGTGTTTTGCGCCTGCAAAAGATCGCTGCCGGTGTCTGGCATATCTGCCGCGCTGGGCAGCAACGCGGCAAAATCGTTGTCAAACACAAACGTGCTTGTGTACTTGGGGTTTTGCATCCCGCCCGCGCGCTGGCTGCCCGGGCACAAATAGCATGATGGGTCATGCGCCGGGCGCGTTTCGCCGCTTTGTTTTTCGCGCTGGCCCAGCCATGGCCGCTGCGTGCGGTGCGGCGAAACCATCACCCATTCGCCCGTGAGTTGGTTAAAACGACGATGTGGAGCGTTCATATCAATTACGAATTACGAATTACGAATTACGAATGCTGAACCGAGTTTTTTTTGTTGATTTTTGAATGGAGGCGATGATTTTGCAAAGCTCATCCGCATCTGCAAACGCGCTCTCAAATTCTGTTTGACTCAAATAATCTGTGTCTTTGAGCAGACGAAGCCAGTAACACGTTTCGCGTGCTTCTTTGTAGGCAATTGTCATCTTTGCAACAAAGTCTGCCCGCGATTGACCACCAATCGCTTCTTCGACATTTGAGCCAATGCTTGTGCCACAACGTAGAATTTGCTTAGAAAGGATAAATTCTTCTTCTTCTCGGTTAAATGTTGATACAGCCGGATGATTCTTACTGCAAAGGCATAGCTTTTGACTTGAATCACATTCTCGGTCTTCATTTTGTTGGAACTCTCAAAAATTCGTAATTCGTAATTCGTAATTGCTATTGGATTCCGGTCAGCGGAAACTCCAGCACCGGGCCGCCGCTCAGGTTGGTGACAACCAGCTTGCCATTGGCCACATCCAACCCGGTGGGCATGGTGCCTGGCTCAAACGTGACGGATGGCAGCGCCACTGGCTGGCCGTTGGTCTTGAAGGCCAGCACCTGGCGGGTCTTGGGGCTGGTGGCGTAAATCATATCGCCACTGGAGGCCAAATACGGTTTGTTGTCCACCGCTTTCAAATCATTCTCTGGCAAATTTGCCCATGCGTCCACCTTGAACTGGCGCGCGTAGCCGTAATCGGCGTTGAACACTTGAATGCGTTTGTTCCACGCATCGGCCACGTAAATGTTGCCCGCGGTGTCCACCGTGATGCCCACTGGCTCATCAAATTCGCCATTGCCCGTGCCCGCCTTGCCAAACTGCGCCGCATAGTTGCCGTCTGCATCCAGCACAACCACGCGTTTGTTTCCCGTATCGGTGATGAGTAATCGTCCGTTGCGGTCAACCGCCACATCGCGCGGGCCAAAGAATTGAATGTTCTTGCCCACGCCCGGCTCGGCGCTTACGCCAGCGACGCCCACCACCCAAATCACGTTTCCATCCGCCGTGAATTTTTGCACGCGGTGGTTGAACGAATCCGCCACAATCACGTTGCCATCTTTGTCTACCGTGATGCCCCAGGGGTCATTTAGCTGGCCGTTGCGCGAGCCAAACCCGCCCCAACTGCCCACCACCGCCCCGGTTGAATCAAAATGAATGACCTTGTTCGCCTTGCGATCCAGCGCGTAGCGGTCTCCGTTTGGGGCGATGGCGATGCCCGTGCCATTGCCCAGGTTGGCAGACACGGCTGGTTTTGGCGTGGGCGCAGCGCCATTCGTGGTTGCGGGCGCCGCCGAGGCAGCCCCAACACGATAATCCCAAACCTTGTCGGTCACATCGTTGCGAATCCAAAGCGAGAACAAGTGGCTGGGCTGCCAGTGTTCATCGGTCAGCGCGGCTTTGTTAAACAAATCGGCGTAGGGTTTGTAATTGCGGTTGAACACAATTTGCCACAACGCCTCGCGGGCTTTCACGTTCACCAGCGAGTAGCGGATGCGCTCGCCGGTTAAATCCATGTAATCTTGCATGGGCCACCACACCTGCACGTAATCAAAGCGGGTGTAATCGGCTTGCAGCTTGTCTTTTGCGGCCTGATAGTTGGCGTTGCCGTCGCCCATCATGATCGCGTCCAGCGATTGAAAATCGGCCGCGAGGTCGCCGCCCATAAAGCGCGCGCCAGAGAAATTGCGCATATACCATGACATCGGCCAGCTCACATCGCTCTCATAGCCAATCGTCAGGGTGTCGCGCCCAACCCGTTTTGCCAAATCATCCAACTGGTTTACCGCAATTTTGATGCCCGGCGCGCCGTGCGCGTAGAACAAAAACTCTTTGGCGTAATCGTAGTTAATGTAGGTCACCATCACCGCGGTGCGGATGGTGAGCAATGAGAGCAGCCCAAAAAACCAGAGCGCCAGCACCCGCCCGGTGAGTGGCGCGGCAATGCGCCTCATCAGCCAAATGACCCCCGCCAAAAGCAACACGGCCAGCGCCAGCGAGGCCGCCCAGCCCACATTTTCCTGCGGCGAGGCCGTCTCGGTGTTTACGCTGGCAATGAGCGAAAGGACACGCGCGATGAGAACAATGCCCGCCGCGCCCAGCCCGGCCATTGCCCACATGCTGTTTTTGCGGATGGCGCCCCAGTTGACCGAGGTGACGAGGTGGTTGATGAAATAGCCGGTGAGAAAACACAGCGGCAAGGCGATGTGCGTGGTGAGCCAGGGCATCTTCTCGCCAGCCATGGAATAGATGATGAAAGTGAACAGCGCCCACCAAATCAAATACACCACAAAAATCTTTTTTGGCTTTATCTTCCCTTCTCCAAACGAGATGGGTTGCGCAGATGCGCGGGTTTCTCTGGCGGGAAGGGGTTGCGGCTGGGCTGGCACGTTGATCTTGAACTTAAACTCAATTGGCCCAAGGCTCACCGTGCGGATGGCTGTTTGGGCGGGCGCGACGCTCTTTGCAGGCGCTGCGCTTCTGGCAGGCGCGGTCACAGGCGCAACAACCACGTCCTCATCATCGGGTTGGTTTTCTCCGGCAGATGGGGCCTTGAATAAAGATCGAAAACCACTCACGGCCACAAGCCCCATCGCGCACAAGCCGCCAACCAGCGGCAAATATTCGTATAACGGCACAAGGATGAAGTAGTAATACCAGGGCTGGCTGCCTCGCGCCACGCCTTGCTGAGCCATCCAGTAGCCAAGCTGGCCCACAAACCCGGTGCCAATGCCGCTGCCATTGGTGAACAACGTGGTGAACAGCGGCACCGTGATGCCAAAGAAAATTCCAATGATGACCAGCCACCGCCGCCAGTTCCACGAAATGCCCACCGCCGCCGCCACCACCGCCAGCCCAATGTTCAGCGCAAACAGGGTGGTGATCATGTTCATATCGTTGGAGAACACGGCGTTGTTGTCAAAGGTTTTGATGGCGATCATCTCCGCGCCGCCATTAAAAATTTTCCAGATGGGGTTCAGCACCAGCAGCGTGGCCGCAGAGGCCATGAACATGGTGGTGGTGACCGCCACAATCAGGATATTGAAGGCCGGCGATTTGTTCTCAATCTCGTTCAGCCATTCGCCAAATAATCTTCGGAAGAGAAAATACAGCCCGGCGCAGGCCGCCGCGCCCAAAGCGATCATGAGCAGCATATACACCAGCGACCCGCCATCTATTGAAACGCCAAAACTGCCGCCGGTCTGCACCGAGATTTGCGGTTTTAGCAGCGGGATGAGAATTTTGCTGGAGATCAGCTCGAACAAAAACGCCGACCCAACCAGCGACCCGGCGAACACGCCCAGGTAGGCCAGCGCAGTGCGGATGTCTTTGCTCGCGTTTTTGTGAGAGAGAAGTTCAATCAACACCAGCGGCGCAAGAAATACCGCCATGATGGCGACATTGAAAAAGTTGGTGGCTTTGTCTGAGGCATGAAAGGCCAAAACCGCAGATAGCGCGGCCAGCCATCCAAACTTGCGGCTTTCCAGATATTTGAAAATGAACAAAACCGTGAGCACCGACCAAACCACGATGGTGCCTTCCTGGCGGATATACCGCGCGTGATAGAGCAGGGAAGGGGAGATGAGAATGGAGAATGAAGTAGCCAGCGCGCCAACCCGGCCCAAATATCGCCGGAAGAAATAAGGCGAGATCACCAAAAAGACGCCAAAAATGGCGAATGGCAGCCGCGAGGTGAAGTCATCGGCCCCAAACAAAAAATAGCTGATGGCTGTGATGTGAAACAAAAACGGCCCGTGCATCATGGGCGTGTGCTGAAAGCCCTTGCCGGTCGCCAGGTTATACGAGTAGGTGGTGTGCAGGCTTTCGTCGTGGCTCATCACCCGCGCTCCCATATCCCAAAGGCGCGATACAACCGCGATGACGAAGAATGCGATGTAAAGCAATCGCTCCCAATCCAGGCTGTAAATTACCGATCTATCCAGCCACGAAAGTTTGGTGGATGGAGCGTTGTCATTTGGAATCGCTCTATTCATAGTTTGGTCTCTGGAAGTGATTTTACCTCTGGACTTGCGCAGGCGCAGACCAGACCGCTGAAAAATTCGGACAAAATTTACGCAAAAGAACGACCAACCCACAAAAAACGAGATGTCTTGCGGGTAACGAGTCAGATAGAGAGTTTTGGGACAAATTTTCGAGAGGACAAGCGCGGCCTTGAAAAAAAAGTAAGCCTACCGTTGTTGGTAATTACTTTTCCTGCGCGATGGAAAGCAATTACCGAATTTGCCGTGGGGTTGAGGAAAACGGTAGGCTTGTCTCGTATATTAACAGAAATTTTTGAAAAGTAAAGAGATTTCGGGAAAATTTAAGATGAAACCCCCATGTACCTTCTTTTTTGAAAACCGACATTTTGACTTGACGCAAAACTTTCCATAAGCGCTAAAAAAGAGATATAGCGCTTGGCTTAAACATCCCGGCACATACCGCCCACGATAGCGGTTTTGTATAATTTGAGTCTTCCCTCTCGGTGCCCAATTCTATCCTAATTGTCCCAAAAATGTAAGAGACACGCAAAAACTATTCCTAAGTGTTCGTCATTTAGGTTGGGGCGCCTTTTACGAGTTTGCTGCGCCCTAATTCCCCAATCTTTCCATCATCTCAAACCCCATCCGCGCCTGATGAAACGGCCCCAGCGTTGGGCCAATTTTAAGCGCATCCGGGCTGGCCTGCCAGTGTTTGTTCAGCGTCTTAAACCACTCGCCGTTGGAATAATCAATAAAAAACTGTTCAATCACGTTCCAGCACGTGCGCGAGGCGTGCAAAAAGCGCGCATCTCCCGAAAGCTGGTATGCGTTATAAAACCCAATCACGCCCTCGGTTTGTGTTCGCCAAATGTGCTCATTCATGCCCGCGCCATCGCGCAAAATGTTGTCTTTGCCAATCCCATCCCGCAACACGGCCCCGGCCATCTCCAGCGCAAACGCCCTGACCTGTTTTGCAAAACGCGCGTCGCCCAGCGGCGCGGCTTCGCTCATTTGCCAGCTTGTCTCCAGCTCCAGCGCGGTGTTTTTGCCAGTTGGTTTTTGCTGGGTGATGGCATTCGCCAGCGCGAGAAGCGCCACCTTCGGCGCGGGGTTGCGCCATTCCGCGGCCAGCGCAGCGAACGCGCCCACTGCCCGAACGCGAGAGTTGGCTGCGTCTGCCGCGGCGTTGGGGATGACCCGCCACTCGCGGTCGCGCGGTATCCCATCCGCCGCAAAAGGCGCGGCCAGCCCAAAAATATCTTTGGCCTGTTCCAGGGCTTGCTCGGCCAGCTTTCCGCCTGCGCGGTAAAACTCCACCAGCGCCAAAATCGCCATCATTTGGCTGGGGATGTGTTTATGATCGTCGCTTGGGCGCCACGCATCATCCACCGCGTAAAACACCCCGCCATAATGATGATCAACATACGCCAAATTCAGCGTGGCGTATGCCTGCTCGGCCAGCCGCGCATATTCGGGCTTGCGCAACACACGTGCCGCGCGCGAGAAAACCCACACCATTTCTGCCGCCAGCAGCGCGGTGCGCGGCTCGTTCCCGGCCCTCAGGTCGTTGGTCAGCCTGCCAATGATGCCGCCGTTTTCATCAAAACCCCGCGCCTGCCAAAACGGCAGCACCCGCCCAGAAATTTCTCCGGCGATGCTTTGCCGCCATGCCCGCGCAAAAGCTGGCGTTGCTGCGATGTCTGGCATATCAAGGTTATTTTCTCACGGGCGTTTCTAAAGAAGCGCTTCAACCAGCCCGCGCGTTTCTGGCAGCGGCTCCAGCCCAAATTCTTCGCGCAGCACGCGCTCGCACTGGCGGTAGGTTTTCACCGCCATCGCGGGGTTGCCCTGCGCCAAATGCGCCCGCATCTCAACGCGATACGCATCCTCCCACGCCGGTTCAATCGCCAGCACCCGCCGCGCCAACCGCATACTTTCCAACGTGTCGCGGGTGAGCAACAAGTTGGCCAGCCGGGTGATGGCCCCCAGCGCGAGCGTTTGCACTCTCTCCCGTTCCGCGCTTGTCCAATCGGCGTACAACCGGTCGGGCAAATAATCTCCGCGATACAACGCCACCGCTTGTTTATACGTCTCAATCGCGCGGAGCGTGTCTTGGGCGTAATGCGTGTGAGCCTGCGCCAAAAGCGCCTCAAATTCATCGGCGTCTACCTGCGCCGCGCTCATATCCAGCGCATAGGTCAGCCCCTCGCGCCGAATAAACCGCGATTCGCCGCGCCGCCCGCGCTCCGGCTCCAGCGCCTTTTGCAGCGCGTTCAACGCCACCCGAAAGTCGCGGTCGCCCGCGTCGGCGTCCAACTCCGGCCACAACCGGTCAATGATGGCTTCTTTTTGCAGCGGGCGGCGGCGCATGGTGATGAAAAACTCAAACAACGCCAACGCCTTCTCGCGCCCCCACGCGCTGGCCGGGATCTCAGTCCCATCCCGCCATACGCGCAGCCCGCCCATTGTTTCAATGCGCAGGCCGATGGAAGCCGGGGGCCTAGTTGCGGATATTCCGGGAGACATACTCAGCAGCTTCATCCAAACTCACATACCCGCCCACAAAATCCAGCAGCTCATCCAGCCGGGTAAAGTGGCGTTCGGTGTCGGTTTGCACATGGCGGATGAGACCCCGCCACGCCGCGTTTTCGGCATCCGAGCTAAACCGCAGCACAAACGAATCCACCCGCGGGGAATCACCATGATCAACAGGCGCGTCTGTATCCATCACACTCAGAATAGCCGGTAAGGGTTACAGCCGAGTTACAGCCTTGCCTATGCACAGCCACGTAAACGTGAACGTAAACGTGAACGTGAACCTAGACGTAAACGTAAACGTAAACGTAGACGTAGACGTAGACGTGAACGTGAACGTAAACGTAAACGTAGACGTGAACGTAAACGTAAACGTGAACGTGAACATAGACGTGAACGTAAACGCTGACGTAAACGTAGACGTGAACGTAAACGTAAACGTAGACGTGAACGTAAACGTAAACGTAAATGTAGACGTGAACGTAGACGTTTACGCGAACGAAACTACCGCCTCTCTCCCAACTCCTCAAACACCGCTTGCGTGGCCGCCGAGGGCGGAATGCCAAGCTCAGTTCGCAACGCCTCCGCGCAGCGCTGGTAGACCTTCATCGCTTGCGGCACAAGATTCAGCCTTGCGTATCCCATCATCATCATGCGGTAGGCGTGTTCCCAGCACGGGTCGCAGGCCAAAATCCGCTCGCACAACCCAATGCCCGCCTCAAACTGCCCGCGCTCAAGATAAAGCCCGGCCAGCCGGTCTGCCGCGCGCAAAAAAATAGTTTGCAATCGTTCGCGCTCCTCGCTGCTCCAGTCCTCGTATTGCGCTTCGGGCAAATAATCGCCGCCATATAACTCAACCGCGTTTTGCAAATGTTGAACTGCTTTTGAGGTGTTCTCATTCTGGCTGTCGGCCTGCCCAGCCCCACCCGAATGAGAGGGAGAGGCCAGCCGAAACCCCAGCTCCGCCTCGCGCTCAAATTGCGCGGCGTCCACTTGCATGTCCGCGCCCGGCGAGACAAAATACGCCGATCCATCACGCTGAACATAGGCAAACGGCGCATCTGGCTCGCGGTTTGGCTCCAGCGCTTTGTTTAAGGCGTTCAGCGCCACCTTAAAATCTCGCGCGGCGGCCTCGGCAGACAACCCCGGCCACAACGTTTCGGTGATCTCCTCGCGCCCAACCGCCTTGCCGCGCTTCATCAACAAAAACTGAAAAAGCTGGCGTGCTTTGTCGCGCCGCCATTCAGCCACATCCACCTCCGCATCCCCGCGCCAAACCCGAAACCCGCCCAGCGTTTGCACCCGCAACTGGTAGCCGGGATGTGTTTGGGCATTTTGCAGCCCCAGCTCTGCCAGAACGCGGTTGGCATACGCCGCCCGGATTCCCATCGCCCGCGCCGCCAGCAAAACCGGGGCCAGCCGGCGCGGGTCTGGCGGGCCAAGCAATGCCCTGCGCAAAAAGATGAAGTCGTAGCCGTGCGCCTCGCACAGACCCAGCAAATCCTCGGCGTGAGCGGCAAACCCCTCCATTTGCTTTTGCGCCAAATGAGCCGCGCACAGCCATGCGCGGGCATTGGCGCGGCCAAATGTGTCGCCGCACTCGCGGAAGGCCACCAGCCCGCGCGAAAGCGTCTCGATGGCGGCATCGGTGTGGCCGTGCAAGGCGTAACTTCCGCCCAGCGCGGTCTCAATCAGCGCAGCCATCCATGGGTCGCCAGCCCAGCGCGCCGTGTCTAGCCCTTCTTGCGCGGCTTGCTCTGCCGCGGCCAGGTCGCCATCTCGCGCAAAGCCATGGGCGCGGGTCAGGCTCCACATCGCCTCGGCGCGGGTGCGGCGCACCGCCAGCAGGTCGCCCAGGCTGATGGCGCTCTGGATGGCGCGAATCGCCTGCGCCGGGCGGGCGCCATCGCGCAGCTGGCTGGCGTGCGCCAGACGAATATGCCCAACGGCGGTGATAAACGGCGAGTTGGATTTTTCGCCAATGGCGATCCCATCCTGCGCCAGTTCTGCCGCCCGCGCGGCGTTGCCCAGCAGCGAATGCACCAGCGAAAGCAGTAAAGCGCTCTCGCGGTGGGCGCGTGGCGGGTGCAGGTGGCCTTTCTCGGTTTGTTCGCGCTCTGCGGCCACCCAGTTTTCCAAAATATCGCGGGCCTCGGCCAGCCGCCCGGTGCGCAGCTTAACGCGCACGCTCAGCACGTCCTCGCCAAAACCGGTCTCGCGCAGTTTGCGGGCTTCCTCGCGCAGCCGCTCGGCCTCATCCGGTTTGCCCATGTTCAATTTGTTCTCGGCCAGCAACTCCAGCAGGCGGGCGCGGGCCTCGGCGGTGTCTTGCGCATCTGCCGTGCCTTCGGCGTAGCGCAGGGCCTCGCTCAGCAAACCCTCGGCCTCGCGCGGGCGCACCGTGTCCAAGTACACGCTGGCTTGCCCGCGCAATGCCCGGCTGATGCCTTTGGCGTTGTGCTCGCGCCGCCAATGCTGCTCGGCATCGGCATACCAGCGCAGGGCGTCATCAAATTTGCTGCGCAGGCGGTATACATCGCCCATCAACGCGCGCAAAGCCGGATGGGCGGCCAGAATATCGGCGGGCAGGGCATCAATCATGCGCACCAGCGCATCCAGTTGGCCGCCGCGCACCAGCGTCTCGCCCGTGCGCTCAATCGCTCGCGCGGCCTGCTCCCAAACCGCGGGGGCTAGCGGGGCGGCTTGCAGCCAGTGATGGATCTCTTGCAAGTGCGGCTCGGCCACCGCCCCGGGCGCAGAGACAGACGCAAAGTATTCCGCCGCGCGGATGTGGCTTTGGCTGGCCTGAGCCGGGTTTTCATTCAATTGGGCGCGCAAAAAATCGTGAAACAGGTGATGGTAGCGGTATGCGGGAGAAGCCTCATCCGTTGGCGTGTGAGGTTCGCCCGGTTCGGAATGAAGCGCAACCACAAACAGGTCGCGCTGGCTTAGCTGATGGAGCATTTGGGCGGCGTCGGCGCAGCCGGTCACGGCATCGCAGGCGGGCGCGCTCAACTCGCGCAGAACAGCGGTGCGGCGCATGAAGTCGGTCATCTCCGGCGGCAGGCGGTCCATCACATCGCGGGCCAAATAGTCGAACAACGCGGCCAGCGAGGAGGGCGTGCCGCGCAGGATATCCATCGCCGAGGCGGCGGGTTTGTGGCGCAGGCTTTGCCACACCAAATGCAGCGCAATCGGCCAGCCCTCGGTGCGGTCGTGCAGCCGGGCGATCTCGGCAGAGGGAAGCTGCAAGCCAAACGTCTCGCGGAAGAGCGTCACGGTCTCTTCTGGGCTGAAGGCCAGCGCCTCGCGCGAAATCTCGCGCATTTGGCCTTTGGCCCGCCATGTCACCATTGCCGGCCAGCTCAAACTTTGGCGGGTGGCGATGACCACGCGCAAATCGTCGGGCATGTGCTGAATAAATTGCTCGGCCAGGCTGTGTACTTCGGGCGAAGCGCCAACCGTGTGAAAGTCATCCAGCGCCAGCAGGGTGGGCTGGGTGATGTGGCTGTGCAGGGCGTTGACCAGCGTGTCCAGGGCATCGCCCGCCGTGTTCTCATCCCCCGAAACGGACAAAACCGGCAGCGCCAGTTTTGGAAAATGCAGCCGAAACGCCGCGGCCAGATACGCCACGAACCGGGCAGGGGCGGCGTCGGTTTCATCCAGGGTATACCAAACCAGCGGCATGTTTTGCTCTGCCAAAGAGGCCAGGGCGGTGGTTTTGCCAAACCCAGTGCCGGCGCGAATCATGGTCAGGCGGTAATCTGCGCACTCGCGCAGCTCGGCCTCCAGCGCGGGGCGGCGCATAATGCGGCGCGACACGCGCGGGGGCGCGAGCCTTGCTCGCATGATTTGGCGCGAACTTCCTGCATCGTGGCTGAGCATTGGCAAAAGTATAGCGGGGTGAGGGGAAATAACAAGGAAGGAGAAATAACCGGAAGGTAGAGGCGCAGAGGCGCAAAATCTTGTGTCTCTGCGCCTTTTTTCACGAAATTCATGGATTTTATGTCTATTTCCGGGCATTTGCAGCCCGATTTGCTTGACAATCCTTAATGCCTCGTTAGAATGTGAAAGATTGCACAAGGGCGATTGTTCCCCGCGTGTGCGCTGACTCTGCCCCTGACTGGCCCGCGACGGCTTGCTTTCATCAAACTATATTTTGGAGGTCGTACTGTTTATTCATCATGGGCGCATTACAACTAAAACCGTTTGAAGTCACATCTATTTACAGCGTGCTGGTGATTGCGGTCATCAGCCTTTTGTATGCCTATTTCCTCTTTCGCAATGTGATGGCGGAAAGCAAAGGCACAGACAAGATGATCAGCGTGTGGACCGCCATAAAAAACGGCGCAGATGCTTATCTGGGCCAGCAGTTGCGCACGATTTTGCCCTTTGTGGGCATCCTCGTATTTGCTCTGTTTGGCAGCGTATGGATTGCCCAGCCCACCCCCGAGGCGCATCAGATGTTTGGCGATAACGCCCGCATCGTGATCGCGTTTGGCCGCGCCATCGCCTTTGTGCTGGGCGCGTCGTTCTCGCTCATCGTGGGGCAGCTTGGCATGAGAATGGCCGTGCAGGGCAACATCCGTGTGGCGGCGGCTTCCAACGACACCGACTCGGTGCGCGGCTACGCCAAGGCGCTGCAAATTGCGTATCGTTCTGGCACGGTCACCGGCATGTTGACGGATGGTCTGGGTTTGTTGGGCGGCACGCTCATCTTCATCATCTTTGGCGCTTCGGCCCCCGATGCGCTGCTGGGGTTTGGTTTTGGCGGGACGTTGCTGGCGTTGTTCATGCGCGTGGGCGGTGGCATTTACACCAAAGCCGCCGATGTTGGCGCAGACCTTGTGGGCAAAGTTGAAGAAAATTTGGAAGAGGATGACCCGCGCAACGCCGCCGTGATCGCCGATCTGGTGGGCGACAACGTGGGCGACTGCGCCGGCATGGCCGCCGACATTTTCGAGAGCTACGAAGTCACCATCGTCTCGGCCCTTATTTTGGGTCTGGCGCTCATGCGCGTGACCGGCAACGTGTATTGGATCGTCTTCCCGCTGCTCGTCCGCGCCATTGGCGTGATTAGCTCCATCGTGGGCACGTTTTCTGTGCCGATTTGGGAGCGCACGGTCGCCAAAGGCAACGCCTGGCACGCCATGGAGCTGGCCTACGAAGTGTCATCGGTCATCACGGTGGTGCTTTCGTTCCTGCTCAGCTTTGTCTACATCCGCTTGGTGGATGTGAACTGGTGGCAGCCCGCGGCCATGATCACCACCGGCGTGGTGTTCAACGTGATCGTCAACCGACTCACCGCCATGTTCACCTCCATTGATAGCACGCCGGTCAAGGAGATTGCCAAGAGCACCCGCTTTGGCCCCGCCACCACCATTTTGAGCGGTCTGGCCGAGGGTTATGAATCCAGTGTGTGGTCTATTTTGACGATTGCCGCGGCCATCGCGGTGTCCATCGTGGTGTATGGCAACCTCGGCCCGCAATACATCATTTATGGCGTGGCGCTCATCGGCATCGGCTGGCTCACCCATGCTGGCAACCTGGTCTCGATGGACGCCTTCGGGCCCATTTCCGATAACGCCAACGGGATTGGCGAGATGGCCTCCATGCCAGAACGCGCCCGCAAGATTATGACCGAACTGGACGCGGTCGGCAACACCACGAAAGCCATCACCAAAGGCGTGGCGATTGGTTCTGCGGTGATCGCGGCGGTCTCGCTGTTTGGCTCGTTCATCACCGATATTCAAGTGGTGCAAAATGAGATGATTAAGAACGGGCAGATGGCGAAGGAAGCGTTGATCACCTACATCAACGTGGCCGACCCGCGCGTGTTTATCGGTCTGCTCATTGGCGGCGGCATACCCGTGCTGTTTGGCTCCATGCTGGTGAAGGCTGTCTCGCGCGCGGCAAACGGCATGGTGGCCGTGGTGCGCAAAGAGTTTGATGTGCCCGGTGTGCGCGAAGGCAAAGTGCTGCCAGATTACGGCAAGGCCGTGGGCATTTCCACCCTCGCGGCGCAGCGTGAGTTGTTGCCGGTGGGCATTCTGGTCATCCTCATCCCGCTGGTGGTGGGGTTTGCGCTCAAGGCCGAGGCGTTGGGCGGCTTTCTCGCGGGCGTGATTTTGTCTGGTCAGTTGCTGGCAGTGTTCATGTCTAACACCGGCGGCGCGTGGGACAACGCCAAGAAGCTGATTGAGGACGGCCAATATGGCGGCAAAGGCTCAGATGCGCACAAAGCCAGCGTGGTGGGCGACACGGTGGGCGACCCGATGAAAGACACGGCCGGCCCGGCGCTCAACCCGCTTATCAAAGTCATCAACCTGATTTCGCTCATCATCGCTCCAATCGTGGTGGGCATTCAAGGTACGCCTTTGGTGATGGTGATCGCGTTGGCCGCGCTGCTCGCGCTCATCATTTGGGCCATCCGCCAAAGCAAGAAACCCGCCCAATATGAAGTTTGACGTGTGAAGAGCAAGGATGAAGAAATGCAAAATGCGGAGATTTACTAAATTCGCATTTTGCATTTCTAAACGACCTGTGCTATATTTCAGGCGCGGCGTGTGGCCGCAAGAGTTTTAGTCAGGTGAAAGCATCGTTTCGACCCGCAGGAAGGCGGGTTTCAGCAGTCGCCGCGTCTTCGGACGCGCCTCTTTTTGCGCCTGAACACCGCGCAGGCTAAAGTCTAAGTCCCACGATTTGTTGAAGCATAGCAACCCATGCGTATCGTCACGAGAGTCACCGCCATAATGTTTCTAGCAGTAAAGTAAGGAGAGTTTCTGAAATGTCCAACCGACGCCTTTATGTTGGCAATCTGTCGTACTCCACGACGAATGATGGCCTGAAAGCTTTTTTTGAGAGTTCAGGCGAAGTGACCGCCGCTGAAGTGATCAATCACAAAAACGGGCGCTCCAAGGGATTTGGCTTCGTTGAAATGGCGACCGATGAGGGCGCGCAAAAAGCGATGACCGATTTGAACGGCCAGGCCCTGGATGGCCGACCTATCCGCATTGATCTGGCAAAGCCCAAGCTGGAAGGCGAGGGTGGCGAACGCCCCCCGCGCAGCGGCGGCTTCCGAGATCGCGGTGACCGCTATGATCGCGGCGACCGAGGCGGTTTTGGTGGCGGCGACCGAGGTTATGATCGCGGTGGCGACCGTGGTGGCGACCGCGGCTATGACCGCGGCGGTGATCGCGGTGATCGTGGCGGCTACGGCGGTGGCCGACGCTCTAGCTGGTAGTTTAAAAAAAGACCCTGGCGCGGTGCCGGGGTCTTTTTTATTTTTCCATGCGGGGTTGCATGTGTGGCTGATCGTTTTTATTCCTCGCGCAGCACGTAGCCCACGCCGCGAATGGTATGAATCAGGCGCTGTTCGCCTTCGGCCTCGGTTTTCTGGCGCAGATAACGCACATACACCTCAAGCACGTTGCTCTCGCCGCCAAAATCATAACCCCACACGCGATCCAAAATTTGTTCGCGGGTGAGCACTTGGCGCGGGTTGCGCATTAGATATTCCAGCAGGTCATATTCTTTGGCGGTCAACTCAAACGCGCGGTTGCCACGCCGCGCCTGGCGTGTGCCGGTGTCTAGTGACAGGTCGTTATACCGAAGCACTTCTGGCTTGCTGCCTGGTTGGGCGCGGCGCAAAAGCGCATGCACACGGGCGAGGAGTTCCGGGAAGGCGAACGGCTTGACCAAATAGTCATCTGCGCCGCTTTCCAAACCCAACACCCGGTCGCCCACGGAATCTTTCGCGGTCAGCATCAAAATGGGCACATTGCTGCCGCTGCGCAGGCGTTTGCACACCTCCAATCCATCCAAACCCGGCATCATCCAATCCAAAATCACCAGATCGGGCGGGTTGTCGCGAGCCGTTGTGAGGCCAGCGTTGCCATCCGAGGCGGTGGCGACTTTGTAGTTGTCATACGCCAGCCCGCGCCGCAAAAGATCGCGAATCGCGGGATCATCTTCAATAACCAAAATTTGTTCCATCTATTTTCCTTATGCTTATTAACCCCTTGCTAGTATGAGAATTGATTTGTGTTCAAAAGTTGACAAACCGCTCTCTTTTGCGGGATTATTCATGCGGCAGATTGAGCGATTTGCTCGGCCTCATCCAACACAGCCAGCGGTTTTACAAACTTGAGCAGATAGGCAAAGGGCGTGCCGTTGCGAGCCACCAGCCGAAACCCGGCCTGTTCGGCCCATTTGCGCAAGCTGCCTGGGCGAATGTATTCCGGCTCGGGCATTTCCTCGCCAATGACCAGCTCGCCGCCGGGCTTTAGCACGCGCTTGATTTCCTCCAGACTTGCGCGGCGATTAGAGATGATGGGCAACGTAGACACCATAAACACCGCATCCACGCTGTTGGCTGGCACTGGCAACCGCGAGGCGTCGGCCAGGTGCAAACGCACGTTAGAGATTTGCGCCTCATCCAGTTTGTCGGCCAGCCGCTCAATCACGCGTGGGCGCATGTCCACGGCGTGCACCGTGCCGCCCGCGCCCACGCGCCGCGCGGCTTCCAGCGTGAACAACCCTTTGCCCGCGCCAAGCTCCAGCACGGTTTCATTGCGATGCAAATTTACGAAATCCAGCGCCTTCACCGGGTCACGGTATTTCATCCTCAGGCGCTGCCCCGGCTTTGGCACGATGGGTTGCACGGCGGGCGCTGGCTTAAACCGCAGCGCCATTCGCGCGGCAACCTCCACGCCTACAAATATGCCCAGCGTAAAAATCAGCATTCGCATAAACCATTTAATCATCTTGTCCGCGATTCTAATCCGTATTTTGCAAAAAATGAGAAATGAGCAAATAAGAAATAAGAAATAAGAAATAGGAAATGCTCTGGCTTGCGCTGCCAAAACGAGCAAAAAATTTTGTTTAATGTCAATTTTGGATAAAAGTAAGCCGGTCATTCTGAGGAGCGCAGCGGCGCGAAGCAAGGCTGTGCGACGAAGAATCTCTGCGAAATTCCGATTAAGAAAGAATTAGCCAGAGATTCTTCGCTCCCTTCGGTCGCTCAGAATGACATTTTTCGCCTTGTTTTGCTTATTCAAAACGTATATCAAAGAATTGAAAGCATTTCTGTCATTTCCGTGTAAGCGAAAATTTATGACCAACCCGCAAGGTTGGCGCTTTGATTTTGCAATTGGTATTACCTGCCCGGGTTCAGCGATGAAAAATAATCGCGCACCAAATCGCGCAATTCAGCCGGGACTTCGCCGGTTTGCAAAGCCTCATCTGCCGCCTGAGCATATTGCCCATACACCTGGGTATATGGCACGCGCGATTGCCCGCCCGCCGCGGTGCGCGGCCCGCCGGTGGTGGTGGAAGGCGAGCCATTTTCTTCTTGCAAACCCACGCCGTTGCCCTTGCCGTTCAGCCGTTCGTTGGGCACAGTTACGCTGTTATCGCTGCCCGTGTCTTCATGATGCCCGCTTTGGCCGCCTTGCCCGTTCACCACGCCCGCGCTGGGGCCGTTGCCCGCGCCAGCGGCGTTGCTCAAATCGGTCACAGGGCCATCACCCGGATTGCCCGCGCGAGGCTGGCCGCCGTTTTGCGCGCTTTGCCCCGCGCCATTTTGCGCTGGCGACCCGCGCCCGGCCTGCTGGCTTTGGCCCGATGAACTCTGCGCCAAATCACGGCGCAGCGCATCGGCCTGAGCCTGCGCCTCGCTCAGCGCCTCATCTTGCTGCTGGCTTTGCGCCGCGCGGTCCAGCGATTCCGCGGCGCGTTCCATCGCCTGATCGGCCTGCCCCAAATTTCCGGCGCGGAGTTGGGCGGCGGCCTCGCGCAAACTTTGCGCCATTTGCGGGTCGCTGCCTTGCGCGGCGCGGGCCATTTGGTCAAGCTGGTTGGCCAGGCGTTGCTGCTCTTCCGGGCTGATGGGTTGGCCGTCGGGCTTCAGCATATCGCGCATTTCATCCGCCGCTTTTGCAAAATCTTCTCGTTGCAAGGCGTCGGCCAGCGCGTTGGTGAGGGCATCTGGCGAGAGGTTTTGCCCGGCGCGTTGCAAATCTTGCATTTGCTGATTGGCCAACTGGTCGCGCAACGCGTTCAGCTTGGCTTGCGCGTCGTTGAGCGCGGCCAACCCCTGCTCTGCGCTGGTTGCAGGGTTTTGCAGCGTTTGCTGCGCCTGATTCAGCGCATCCAACGCTTGTTTTTTTTGCAGCTCGGTCAACGCCGCCGATCCCTCAATGCCTTGTTTGGCCTGCTCCACCGCCTGCGCCTGCTCTTGCAATTTTTCGCGCAGGTCGGCGCGTTGCTGGGCGGTTTTTTCCTGGGCGTTGGGCAGGGCGATGGCAACTGCAAGCGCCACGGCCAGCGCAAAAGAAACTCCCGCATCGCGGCGGCTGATGCGCAAGGGCAAAAGTTTTTTGGCATCCACGCTTTGCGCGGCGCGGGCCGCATCGGCCAACTGCAAACTGCTCAGCGTTTTATCTGCATTTAACTTGCCCGCGCGCAGCTCCAGCGCGGTAGAAATGCGCTCGCCCAGGCCAAATTGCTGGTCAAAACGCCGCGCCCAGTCCAGCGGTGTTTTGCGCAAGGCGGCCA
>Ga0073900_10000376_pt1 | contig 31404 bp, 24 predicted proteins | sample KloWWTmetKNB5Kit_FD_66666 | JGI IMG/M metagenome (GOLD analysis project Ga0073900, IMG submission 66666) | Active sludge microbial communities from Klosterneuburg, Austria, studying microevolution and ecology of nitrifiers - Klosterneuburg... | ecosystem: Engineered > WWTP > Aerobic digester >...
AGTCTTGCATAATTCATGTGTTGCTTATGTCCGGGTGTGTTTTTCCACCAGCCATCATTTGTAATTACACAAATGAGATTGGCACCCTGTTTTACATACCTGCTCATAAAAGCGCCGTAAATACTTTCATAACAAATGGCAGGTGCTATTTTATATCCGTTTTTTTCATTGAGCACTGTGCGGATATCCTGCTTGGCATATCCTGCTGTAGTGCCACCAAATTTTTCAAACCAGCTGCTCAGAAATTTTAGAAACCAGGGAAGTGTTTCCACACCGGGCACCAGCATCGATTTATGATAAAAAGCATAAGCACCACTGCTATCGGCAAGCATCGATCCGTTGTACGACTCCACATATTTTCCAAACATAGCTTCTCCATATTTGGTTTTTTCATCAAATACACGAAAACTTTCTATTCCAGAAAAAACTGAAAGTTGCGGATGTTGTTTTAAGAAATTCCAAAGCGGCAAGAGAAACATATTGTCTCTCACTGTTTCTTCCTGTATCCGGGAAGGTGAGTACAACGCCGTCTCCGGCCACACTACCAGCGCAGTATTATTGTCAATCACTTTTTCAGTCGTGTTGATTAATCTTTGCAATTGCCATTCTAAGGAGCCTGCCTGCTCCGAAACTTTTGCATAAGGGTCTATATTGGGTTGCACGACAACAATGTTTTTTGAATTTTCATTTTGCCAATTTCCTTTAATATAAAATAAACGGGATAGCAATACCGGAAATATCAATACCAGTAACCATAAAGACAAACGAAGAAAATATTTTTTGGTACGTCCGTTTTCTTTAAACTCTTTTAATACTGCAAACACCAAAACATTGCTACACAAAACCCAAAAACTGCCTCCGGCCACACCTGTAAACTCATACCACTGAATCCAGGAAGTATGTGTGGCAAATACATTACCCAGTGTAAGCCAGGGCCAGCTTAATCCCCAATCCTGTAAATGAATAAATTCAAAACACATCCAAAATGTAATGAGTGAAATATATCCCCAGATTTCTCCTTTCCACTTTTTTAAAATTTTATAACCCAACCAGGGAAAACACATGATGAAACTGTTGGCAAAAAATGCAGCCACGGCACCCTGCGCCGAAGCATTCCATATCCACCAGGTAGTGGCAACATTCCAAATGAACATGCAGATATAAACAAGTCCAAAAAATTTTTTTCTGCTTTCTATTTTTGTTTCAAGCCAAAGCAAAGGAACAAAAGCTATGAAAATAAAAAACGTAAGCGGAGAAACGGGCCATGCAGCAAACAGCAACAAACCTGATAAGAAAGGAATAAAAAGATTTGAATTTTTTTTCAACAGATTGTTTTGGTAAAAATAATTAACACCGGCGATGCTTTGTATAAAATTTTCCATAAAAAAACAGCTAGGTAAATTTTTGTGGAATTTGTTTGGTTTTACTATCTGATTAGTAAATAAATTACCATGCTTACCAACAACATTTTAACATCAGATTTGATAGACATCATTTTTGATGGTCGAAACAAAGATTACGGAGCTTATGAATTACGCAAAACTTATTCAAGCCGTATAGGCAAAGCCCTGATGGTTACAGGCATTTTGGTTTCACTTACCATTGGTGGTGTTGTGCTTGCTAGTTCTCAAAAAAAATCAGAAAGCAGACTAAGGGTGGGAACTGTAGTTACTATCGCTGATTTACCTAAAAAAATGCCAGAAAAAATTATTGAACCTGAAAAACCTAAAGAACAACCAAAGCAACAGGTAAAAGAAATTGCATTTACTGAACCAAAGCTGGTGGATAAAGATAAAATTGAAAATCCACCTCCTACTATTGATGATGCACAAACAGCAAAAATCAGCGATAAGAATATTGATGGCGTTGTAGCAACTGATGTACCTGATGCAGGTCCACAAAACCCATCAAACGGAACCGGAATTATTGATGAAAAACCAAAGAAGGAGCCTGAAATATTTGAACCAATTGAAATAGCTGCCAGTTTCACTGGTAATTGGGTAAAATTTTTGGAACAAAACCTAATTGCAGAAACACCTGTGAGCAATGGCGCACCTGCGGGTCGCTATAGTGTCATCATCAAATTTACCATTGATGAAAATGGAAATATCATTGCTGCCGATGCGTTGACGCATCATGGATATGGAATGGAGCAGGAAGCCATACGTGTCATTAAAAAAGCAAATTCCAAATGGCAGGCACCTGTTCAAAACGGGTATAAACAAAAAGCAATTATGAAACAGGTTATCACATTTGTTGTGCAGGATGAAGAATAGTTTTTGCGTTTTGTATTTGAAACAAAAATGGGCTATTGAAAACGATAGCCCATTTATTATTAGTAAAATGTCTTATTTATTTTCTTGAATAATTCGGTGCTTCTTTGGTAATCTCAATATCATGTGCATGGCTTTCACGCATACCCGCATTGGTAATTTTTACAAAACTTGCTTTTTGCAGTTCCTGAATATTGGCAGCGCCACAGTATCCCATTCCTGCACGCAGCCCACCGGTAAACTGATATACTACTTCTTTCAAATATCCTTTATATGCCACACGACCTTCAATACCTTCCGGAACAAATTTCTTTACATCATCTTCCACATCTTGAAAATACCGGTCGCTGCTGCCGGTTGCCATAGCACCTAATGAACCCATACCGCGATATTGTTTAAATTTCCTTCCTTCAAAAATGATGGTTTCTCCGGGGCTTTCTTCCGTGCCTGCAAATACACTTCCCATCATTACACTATCGGCACCTGCGGCCAGCGCTTTTACCATATCACCAGTATAGCGAATACCTCCATCGGCAATAATGGAAACCTTTTTTTGTTTTAATACAGATGCTGCTTCCATAATAGCAGTTAATTGTGGCACACCGGCTCCAGCTACTATTCTTGTAGTACAAATAGATCCAGGCCCTATGCCCACTTTTACAGCATCGGCACCTGCATCGGCCAATGCTTTAGCACCATCGGCGGTGCCCACATTACCCGCAATAACATTTATATTTTTAAAATTCTTTTTTACATCTTTTAATGCAGCAAGTACGCCTTTGCTATGTCCGTGAGCACTGTCTAAAGCTATTGCGTCAGCCCCCACTTGTTGCAGCGCATATACTCTGTCTAAAATATCTTTTGTAATGCCCACGCCTGCGCCTACTACCAATCGACCAAATGCATCTTTCACAGCATTGGGATGGCTTTTTAGTTTTAAAATATCACTGTATGTAAATAAGCCAATCAATTCTCCTTTTTTATTTACGATGGGCAATTTTTCAACTTTGGTTTGTTTGAAAAGTTGTTCGGCTTTTTTCAAATCGGTTCCCTCGGGTGCGGTAAAAAGATTTTCGCTGGTCATTACCTCACTCACTTTTCTTTTGGGGTTATCTTCAAACCGCAAATCACGATTAGTAAGTATGCCCACCAGTTTTTTGTTTTTGTCAATAATGGGAATACCGCCAATTTTATTTTCACGCATCAATCGTAATGCGTCACCAATGGTAGCATCTGCCATCAATGTTACGGGATCGATGATTAATCCGCTTTCGCTTCGTTTTACTTTTCTTACCTGCTCGGCCTGCTTTTCTATGCTCATATTTTTATGAAGGATACCCATGCCACCTTCGCGGGCAAGTGCAATAGCCAGTGCAGCTTCTGTAACTGTATCCATTGCCGATGAAAGCAAAGGCACATTCAGCTTTATGTTTTTTGTGAGCCGGGTGCTGATGTCCACATCCCGAGGCAGTACCTGACTATAGCCGGGCTGCAATAGTACGTCGTCAAATGTGAGACCTTCTTTGAAATTTTGTTTACTGGAATTTTTGGAGGGAGAATTTCTTGTTGCCATGTGCAAAGATAGGAGGAAATCCAAAATGACAATATTACTTGTAAAGGGGAAATACAATTAAATATAATTTCCTCCTGTGCAAACGGTTATCTTATCAACATCACCGTTCCTTTCTTAAATATTTTTTGCCCCGTATCTCTGTGTGTATATCCTAAAAGCCATACATACACACCACTGGGTTGCAGCACACCTTTGAACCGGCCATCCCATTTGTCACGCCATGTTGAAGATGAAAACATTAACTGTCCCCAGCGGTTATATACTCTAAATTCAAGGTTGTTTGCTTTTAAAGCATTGTGCGGCGAAAAGGTATCATTCAATCCATCATTATTGGGTGTAAAAGCAGTGGGCACATCTATCAAACAAAAATCAAGAACAGTTAATGTTTTTCTGACACTGTCCTTACAATTCAATGCATTATTGGTAGCCACTAATTTCACTGTGTAGTAAGCTTCTCTGTTGATTGTAGGAAACTGAAATGGCGGTGGGTCTTTTAATAAACTGCTGCCCAGCACATCGTAGGTCCATTTCCATTGGTCAACCTGTCCTGTAGATTGGTTAATTACTTTCAAAGGATCTTCCGGACAAATGATATCATCCATTTCAAAATTTGCAATCACTTCATTATCGAGCACAATTATTTGTGTACTGGTATCTGTACATACCCCATTGTTTACAATCAATGTAGCAGTATCTGTACTGCTCGCGGGAAAAATTTGAGAGGTTGTTTGTGTAAAAATTTTTGGTCCTCCATTAAATGTCCATTGCCAGAAACTTACATCATTGGCACCATTATGCATAAAGATTAATGTATCTAATCGACAACCCATAGCATTTGTAAATGTAAAATCTGCGTTTACGGTGTCGGATGTAGTAAAACTTAATGTTTGTGGCAGTATCGGTTGTCCACACAAATCAAAAACAGGACTTCCATCTACACCCGGGCTGATGATGAGATTGTAATTGCCTTTGGTGTAAATGGGTGATGAAAATTTTACAATTACATTGTCGGCAAGATTATTTACACAATTGCTGCCATATGCTGCTGCAACGTTAACAGCGGTGGGACCGGTCACAATAAAATCACTACCCGATGGCGTAATTGTATTACACCTAATTTTTTTTGGATAATAAACCACCACTGAGTCAATGGCGCATTTAGGTTTGCCAATACTGTCGGCTCTTATAGGTTGTGGTGGTGTATAGCTGAAGGCAACCATTTCATTTACTGGAATGGTCCTGTCGCAATTATCCTTTAATGTATTACCATCAGTTCCATTGATGGCGACCAATTGATAATTACCCGGTGGTAAAGGTGTGGCCAGTGTAATGGTTATTTCTCTGAATACAAACCCAAGCGAACAAGAATCAGTCACAGCAGTTGTAATGGCTGATACATTTGGAGACAATACAAAATCACTGCCGTTACTGGTAATGCTGTTACAGCGAACTGATCTGTTTAATTTAACTTTTATAGTAGTACCATCGCATCCTGCTTCTGCCGATGCTAAATGTGGCTCTTGTGGGTCTGTTATTACTGCACTGCCCCCGCCAAATGATAAATCATAACCGCTTTGCGTATCGGTAAAATGACTAATCATCAGTAAATAAGTGCGACCTGATGTCAAATTTGGCATAGCTGCAAAAGTGGGTGCATTATCAGATGGGGTAGAGGCGCATTGAATAAAATTTACACCGCTTGATGAAGCTCCTGTGTTGCCATAAGTGCCTGCCCAGTTACCGGTTACAATCAAACTATTGTTGGTAAAAATTGCATCTGGATTTTGCCCGGTAATATCATACAACTGCCAGTCGTAATCTTCATTGGCCGACAATGGTTTTATTAAAAAACCCAATGTGCCGGATGTAAAACAGGTGAACTTATAAAAGTATGGATTTTTATTTTGATAGTTGGCATTCCCATTACCCGAGCAACCGGGTACAAATAAATCGTTGGTAGCACAGGGAGGTACAGTAGATTGATGAAAGACAGCGGTGCCACAAACAGGAAAAGCCGTAGAGGGTGTTTGGCCTAAAGTGGTACAAGGCTGGGCAAATGTGTTTTGTGTCAAAATAAAACACATGAATAAAAACAAAGTTGTGTGAAAAATATTTTTAAAATTCAAAGGGTCAAAAGTTTTGTATTTGTATGACAAATAAAAGTTGGTTTCTGCTGTTTGATACTTTAAGAAAGCCTGTAAAGTTTGCCAGGTAAAGATACCACCACATTTTGTAATTCTAAATTGAGAATAGCGGCCGCCACCGCACTGCTGCTTAATCCGCTTTGCTGGTTTAAATCGTCAATTGAAATGGTTTCTTTTTCTGTCAGCAAATTCACTATCATTTTTTCGTCGGGCGACAATTCAATAAACAATTCCCGCTGTGCTTTTTTGGTTTTCCTTTGATTGGCTGTGGGTAACCATCCCATTGATAGTAAAAACTGTTCGGTGTCAGTAAGTAAAACGGCTTTGTTGGTTTTGATGAGATAATTGCATCCGGTACTTTTTGTGTCATTTATTTTTCCGGGAATGGCAAATACATCTTTGTTATAGCCATTGGCAAGTTCTGCTGTTATCATGCTGCCTCCTTTGATATCCGTTTCTATCACTATCGTAGCATCGCACATACCAGCTACAATACGGTTGCGGCTGGGAAAATTATGTCTGTCAGGTTTTGTTTTACTTCTAAACTCTGTAAGTAATCCGCCTTCGTTTTTTATTATTTCTTTGGCCAGATGGGTATGCTCCGATGGATATACCTGATCGAGTCCATGCGCCAATACGCCAACCGTTGGTGTGTTATTTTTTACCGCTGATTTATGGGCAATGGCATCGACGCCAAATGCCATTCCGCTTACAACTACACACTTTTGCGCTGCCAGTTCTTTAACCAATTTCTCTGTTACTTGTTTTGCATAGTCGGTATTGGACCGGGTACCAATGAGGGCAACCATTTTTGTATCATTGAGATTTGCTGCTCCCCTGTAATACAATAAAGTGGGACTGTCATAGCAGTTTAATAATCTTTGCGGATAGTTTTTGTCAGAAATAAATAAAGGGTTGATTTTATATTTTTCAATAAATTTTATTTCTTCTTCGGCCTTTGAAAAATCTTTGAACCCCGCAATAGCAGCTGCTCTTACAGGGCCAATGCCATCCAGTTTTTCAAGAAAATGTTTTTTAGCGTGAAAAATTTCCTCTGCTTCGCAATGCTGTAGTAAAATTTTTGCCTGCACCGGGCCAATATTGGGTATCATCGTTAGGGCAATCTGATAGAGCATTTCTGGATGCAGGGGCATAAATCGCTATTTGATTTTTATTATTCCAAATCTACATCATGGAAGAATGCGAAAGCTTGCCACACCATTTTCTTTAGAAAAATAAATGAAAAAAAACTTGTGTAAAATTTTCTCATATTATTGACTGAGAACCCGCATCTCAGTTCTTCTGTTTTGCAGCCTGCCAGCTTCCGTTTTATTGTCAGCAATTGGTTTTGTTTCGCCATAGCCTTTGGCTACTAATCTTGTCGCATTAATTTTTTTACTGTTTAAATAATTAACTACGGCTTTTGCCCGGTTATTACTCAATAACAAATTATCAGCAGGTTTGCCTACATTGTCCGTATGACCGCTGATTTCAATTTTAATTCCCGGATTTTCATTTAGCAAGGTGACCAGGTTATCTAGTTCTGTTTGAGACTCAGGGCTCAGTTTAAAACTGTTTACTTCATAGAAAATATTTTTTAAAACAATCGCTGCATTATTTACAATTGGTTCTAGTAGAATGTTTTTGGTATATGTGGTATCCGTCTCAAGATTGGCTATTAAAAAATTATCTGAAAAAAATAAATAGCCTTTGCTGTTCACATTAAAAGCATAATCTTTTCCAACGGGTAAGGTCATAAAATAATTCCCTTCTTCATCTGTCTGTATATTACTGATTGTTTGTTTGGTTGCCAAATTGGTTAAGACAAGCGTTGAAACCACCGGGTTGCCTGTTTTTTTATCAGATATTTTGCCCTTCACCCATAATGTTTTTATGGGGCGAATATCTTCACGCAATTCAAAACTGTAAATATCTAAACCTCCATAGCTATCGCTACGGTCGGCAGCGAAATAGGCTGTTTTCCCATCGGCAGCAATACACATGGTGCCTTCTTTTTCAATGGTGTTGATGGGATATCCCAGATTTTCGGGTTTGCCCCATTCGCCATTGGGAAGTTTTCTTACTATAAATAAATCATCATCGCCATATCCAGGCCAGCCGTTTGATGTGAAAAATAATGTTTGATTATCGGCATGTATAAATGGACATTGATCGTCGCCAGCAGTATTGATGCCTGGCCCCATATTTTCAGGCTGGCTGTAATATCCATTTGGTTTCAGATGGCTAACATAAATATCGATACCGCCAAATCCGTCGGGTCTTCTGCTTGCAAAATATAAATCTTTTCTATCTGGTGATAGTGAAGGTTGTGCTTCCCATTGATCTGAATTGATACCCAAACCAAAATGATAAACATCCTCCCATCCATCAGGAGTTTTCTGAGCCATGTACAAATCATAATTACCATAACTATCCTTTCTTCCATTGGCTGTATATATCATCCATGCACCATCGGCTGATAATGTTTGTGCCGCTTCACTTTGTGGCGTATTAATATTTCCACTTGCAGGTTTAGCTTCTGTCCACCCACTACTATCTTTTTGTGAAATATAGAAATCTTCATTTGTGCCAGTGATTCTTCTGGTAAAAATGAGTTCGTTACCATCAATTGATAGTAAGGGTAAATATTCAAGATAGCTGCTGTTTACATTTTTGCCCAGATTTTTTGGAGCATAGATATAGTTCGGGTCGGGATGATTTTTTTGCCAGTCAACAGCAAATTGAAATGAAGCCTGTTTTTTTCTGGCATTTTCAAGGCTTCTGGCATTTTTGGGTGGTTTTCGTTCAAGCACATCATTGGTAATGATTAATGCTTTTTCAAAAAACCCCATTCCGGCCAATTGGCTGGCATATTGAATACGGTAATCAAAGCTATAAACAGAATCAATTGCAAAAGCTTTCTCAAAATTTATGGCACTTGACTTATAATTTTTTAACCTGCTGTAAATGGTGGCCTGTGTCAGTCTTGCATCAGCATAGTTGCTATCTATTACATTTGCTTTTTGCAATAAGCCAATTGCAGAAACCCAATTACCATCATCAACCCTGCTAAGGGCTTGAGTATATAATTCTATTGCTTTCTTATTCACTTTTGATGGATCATAAGATTGCGCTTTAAGTGAAACTGAAAGAATAAAAATGAAATGTAATAAATAAAAGAGGCGAATGGCTTTCATTAAAATGAATTTCTGTCGTATAATAACGAAGCTATTAATAAAATATTCCATTTTTATGAGAGAAAATGTAAGGGCAAAGTTGCTTAAGGTACATTTATATATTTATGTACTTGTAAGGATAGTTCCCATTTTGGGTTGATTTTAATGTATTCAATTATAAAGGGAGTCATTTCTGCTGCTTTGTCCCATTCTGGCTGTAAATACAATTTGCAGTTGGGTGATACAAGTATTGCATATTTTTCAGCCCATTCAAAATCCGATTTATTAAATACAATAATTTTTAATTCATTTAAGAATGGCAATATTTCGGGTAGAGAAGCTTTAAATTTTTTTGGGGATAGGCAGATCCAGTCCCAACTGCCACTCAAAGGATGTGAACCTGAAGTTTCAATATGCGTTTTCAAACCAGCCTGCTGCAATTGAAGTGTTAATTCATTTAAATTATGCATCAAAGGCTCACCACCGGTAATTACTACAATTTCTGCTGATGTTTTCTTTACTTCAGATATAAGCTTATTGATTTCGATTTTCGGATGTTTTTCGGCATCCCAGCTTTCTTTTACATCACACCAAACACAACCTACATCACAACCACCCAGCCTTATAAAATAGGCAGCCCTTCCCTGGTGATATCCTTCACCTTGAATCGTATAAAAATGCTCCATTACCGGAAGCTGTGAATGGCAATTCGACACTGTTTTAAATTAATTTTTTTGAATACAGGAATTAAATGTGTTTTGAAGCAAGGCGGCAATAGTCATGGGACCTACACCTCCTGGTACGGGAGTTATCCAACTGCACCGTGATGCTACTTCATCAAAAGCCACATCACCTTTTAATTTATATCCCGATTTTTTTGTGGCATCCTCCATTCTTGTAATACCTACATCTATTACAATAGCACCTTCTTTTACCATATCTGCTTTCAAAAATCCTGGTTTACCTAATGCAGCCACAATAATATCCGCTTGAAGGCATATCTCTTTAATATTTTGTGTTTTTGAATGGCAAAGTGTAACTGTACAGTTGCCAGGGTTTTTATTTTCACTCAATAGAATACTCATTGGTCTTCCCACGATATTGCTACGACCAATTACTACTGCATGTTTTCCTTTAGTATCAATTTTATAATGTTGAAGCAATAACATGATTCCAAAAGGGGTAGCTGAAATAAAACTGGGTTGTCCCAGTGTCATACAACCCACATTTATTGGATGAAATCCATCCACATCTTTTTCTGGATCTATTGTATAGATGACATTAGATTCATTGATTTGTTTTGGAAGCGGTAGTTGCACCAAAATGCCATCAATATCGGGATCGTTATTTAATTTTTGAATCTGATCCAGCAATTTTGGCTCAGTTGCTTCTTCATCCATTCTGATTAAAGTAGAAATAAATCCTGCCTCTTCGCAAGCCTTTACTTTAGCGGCTACATAGGTTTCGCTGGCACCATTACTGCCCACTAATATTGCGGCTAGGTGTGGCACTTTTTTACCTTCAACAATACGTTGCGCCACCTTTAGTTTTAATTCTTCCTTTATAGATTGCGCTGCCTTTTTCCCATCTAAAATTTGCATGGTGCAAAGGTAACCGCTTCTAAAATGATGACCATTCAATTTTTATTTTGATGCAAGAATTTATCAATGTAACTTCCTATTAAAATCTGCGATTGAGAAAATTTTTATTGGCCATTTTACTGCTGCTGTTTGTGAATGTACTGCTGTCTCAGGTACTCAGGCAATCAGGCACATCTGCTTATGCCGGATTGGGCGCATATAGTACAAATCAGGTGGATGTTTTTTCGGTCTCCTCCAATCAGGCATCGCTGGCACAGATATCAAAAGGAGCGGTGGGTTTTTATGGTGAAAGAAGATTTATGTTGTCGGAGCTAAGTAGCTATGCTATAAATGCAGCATTACCCACTTCCTCAGGAAATTTTGGGTTAAAAGCCAATTATACAGGCTTTAGTGATTATAATGAAACGCTGGCAGGAATTGCTTATGCCCGCAAGCTTGGAAGCAAGATAGACATAGGTGCTCAATTCAACTACCACGGGTTACGTATGGCTGAATATGGAAACACATCTGCAATAAGTTTTGAGTTAGGCCTCCTGCTTCATCTCACCGAAAAATTGAATACGGGCTTTCAGATAAGTAACCCGGTAGGAGGAAAATTTGGAAAAGAAAAGCAGGAAAAACTTGCTTCCCTTTATACATTTGGGTTAGGATATGATGCTTCTGAAAAATTTTTGATAAGTGCCGAAATGCAAAAAGAAGAAGATCAGCCTGTTAATGTAAACACAGGAATTCAGTATCAATTTTTGCCACAGTTGATGGCCAGGGTAGGTATTTCTTCTGCCACATCATCCTGGTGGTTAGGTGTAGGTTTTAAACTCAAATCATTTCGAATTGATATTACATCGTCCTATCATCCTCAATTGGGTTTCTCTCCGGGAATATTACTGTTGTTTAATTTCAGAGAAAATAAAAATTGAAAATTCAACTTCCCATATTATTTGTTTTTTTATTGAGCTTCAATATAATTGTAAGTGGACAGGAAATACAGATAACCACACAACAACAATTGGAAAATCTGACTGACGCCGACCAAAATGAAACTGAAGATGACGCCTATTTATTGGAAATGGAACAGTTCAAAAGAAATCCGATTAATATCAATACGGCTGATGTGGATGAATTAAGACTATTAAGAGTACTTACTGATTTACAAATTGAGAATCTGTTGAGTTATCGAAAACTTTTTGGCAAGTTTATAAGTATTTATGAGTTGCAGGCAGTTCCAGTTTGGGATATTGCAACGATTAAAAAAGTGCTACCATTTATTTCAGTAGCTACAGAGGTTGTAATAGCAGAAGAGGCAGCAAAAAGATTCCGGGATGGGGAACATAGTTTATTATTTCGGGTATCTCAGGTTTTAGAAAAGTCAAAGGGGTTTGACAGATCAACATCAGGGACAAACTATTTAGGTAGCCCGCAAAGAGTATTATTTAGATATAGGTATAGCTATAAAAATCTGTTGCAATATGGGTTAGTGGGTGATAAAGATGCCGGGGAGCAGTTTTTCAAAGGAAATCAAAAATCTGGATTTGATTTTTATTCTGTTCATTTGTTTGCAAGAAAAATCGGAATCATTCAAGCACTTGCTTTAGGCGATTTTACGGTCAATATGGGTCAGGGACTTATTCAATGGCAAAGTTTGGCTTTTAAAAAGAGTGCTGATGTAATGGGAATCAAAAGACAATCGGCCACTTTGAGGCCTTATGGTTCTGCAGGCGAGTTTTATTTCAATAGAGGCGCTGGTATTACTTTAAAGAAAGGAAAATTTGAAACAACTGTATTTGGATCAGTTAGGAAAATCAGTGCAAACTTTGTTGCCGATACTGTAAACAATGAAGATTTTATTTCTTCATTTCTTACGATGGGGTATCATCGTACAATAGGAGAAAATGAAGATAGAAATAAATTGACACAAACAAGTTTTGGTGGGAATATCATTTTTAGAAAACCAAAATGGCATGTTGCATTTAATGGAATAGCTTATCGTTTTTCATTACCTGTGCAAAAAAGAAATGAGCCATATAATCTATATGCAATCAATGGGAAAAATTGGAGTAATTTAAGTGTTGATTATAGTTACACTCATAAAAATTTACATTTTTTTGGGGAAGCGGCAGTTGATAAAAAAATGAATACTGCTTTTGTGAATGGACTTTTGTTAAGTGTAGATCCTCGTGTAGATTTTTCGTTTTTGCAACGAACAATCAATAAAGCATACCAGGCGGTAAATGGAAATGCGTTTACTGAAAATGCATATCCTGTAAATGAAACAGGTTTTTATTCGGGAGTAAGCATTCGCCCCAAGCCGGCATGGAGAATAGATGCTTATGCTGACATTTTCAAATTTCCATGGTTAAAATATCTTGTAGATGCGCCAAGTCGGGGTAGTGATTATTTGGTGCAACTGTATTTTAATCCCAATAAGCAGCTTGAAATTTATTCCAGGTATAGAAATGAAACCAAGCAAAGTAATCAACAGGAAAATACAACTGTAACGAATATTCTGGTAACCATACCAAAACAAAGTTGGCGTACACAAATCGGTTTTAAAATTAGTAATGTCATCACGTTAAGAAATCGGGTTGAAATGCTTTGGTATAATAATAAAGGCGCAAATCCTGATAGAGGGTTTCTAAGTTTTTTTGATGTATTATATAAACCGATGCTGAAACCATTGGCAGCAATACTAAGAATACAATACTTTGAAACAGATAGTTATGATTCAAGAATTTATGCCTATGAAAATGATGTAATATTCAGTTATTCTATTCCTGCCTTTTATGACAAGGGTATGAGGTACTATTTGAATATGAATTATGACTTAAACAAAAAATGTAGTCTATGGCTACGTTGGGCTCAGACAATATATAATAATAAGGAAACCATAGGTTCAGGGCTTGATGAAATATCCGGAAACAGGAAATCAGATCTTAAGCTACAGATTAGATGGGTTTTCTAAAACAGAAAAAATTTACATTTCTTTTAAGTTTTTTTCTTCTCATTAACTAATTGTTAAAAAAAACTTTAACTTGCGGCAGCATAATAAGGGCATAAAGTGTCTTTATTAGCATACCTTAACCTTTGAATTGGACGCTTTTCATTGATAATCAATGCTTTAATTTTTTAAAACTAAACGTTAACATGAGAAAAATTGCATCACTGTTTACGATGCTTATGCTCTTCTCGGCATTAGCATTCGGTCAGAATCGGGTGATTTCCGGTACTGTGACCGATAATTCAGGCACACCTTTACCTGGTGTTTCTGTATTAATTAAGAATACCAAGACAGGAACTGCGACCGATAATAACGGTCAATTCCGCATCAACGCCAAAACCGGAGATGTCCTAGTAGTTACTAGTACTGGTTTTGAGCCTAAAGAATCCACAATCGGTGCTGGTAGCGCCGTATCTGTTGAACTCAAAAGAGTTGTAGAAACAGGTACAGAGGTAGTAGTTACTTCATTGGGTCAAAGAGTACAGCCTAAAGAATTAGGTTATACTGTTTCTAAAGTGAAGGCAGCTGAACTTACTCAGGCAAAAGCAGTAAACCTTCAAAGTGGTTTAACCGGTAAGGTTTCTGGTTTGAATGTACAATCAGTAAATGCCGGTGTATTCCAAGATACAAGGATTACACTTCGCGGTATCCGTTCTTTGACTGGTAACAACCAGCCAATGCTTATATTGGACGGTGTGCCTATTTCTCTTGGTTATCTTAGTTCAATAAACCCTAATGACATTACTGATGTTACCATCCTTAAGTCTGCATCTGCAACTGCAATTTACGGACCTGATGGTACTAACGGTGCCCTTGTAGTTACTACTAAAAAAGGAAGCCGTTCTAAGCCTCAAGTTAGTGTAGGACATACGGTTCAGGTTGAAAGAGTTTCTTTCATACCAGAATTGCAAACTCAATTCGGATCAGGTTCATCTGTAAGCGCTTTAGGTTATGGTGTTTATGATCCAATTGAAAACCAGTGTTATGGTGATGCATTTGATGGTTCTCTCCGTCAAATTGGTCGCGATGGTCCTGGTGGTTCTCAATATTTAGTAACTTATGAAGCCCGTCCAAAAGAAAAATTGAATTTCTGGAACACGGGTCTTACTAATCAGACTGATCTTTCTTTTTCAACTGGTGATTTTTATCTGAGTGCACAGAATGTTTTAATACAAGGTGTGATGCCAAAAGATGTAAACAGAAGGGTTTCTGTACACATGGCAGCTAATAAAGAATACAACAGATTTAAAGCATCTTATAGTATCAACTATACAAAAGGAAATTATGATGTAACTGCCGGATCCAGCTTTGGTAACGGTCGTGACTATACAGTATATTGGAACTGGCTAAATACTCCAATGCAAATTCCTTTGACCAGATTTAAAAACTGGAGAACTGATTATTGGTCAAGTCCAGATGGTTATTTCAATGACTACTATTCAAATCCTTACTTCATGATTGACAACTTCCGTCAAAAAGGAAGAAGTGAAGATATTTTTGGAAATTTTGAATTGAATTTTAAAGCTACCAATTGGTTGACCTTTACTTACCGTTTGGGTGCAACTATTTCTAACAGTTCATTTAAAGCAACTGCTGCAGCACTTCAATACGGTCCTTTTGCTAAAGCAAGTGGAAAAAGTATCGCTCAAACCGGAGATTTCAACTCTCAGGTTGCAGATAATTCCTCAACTTCAAGCCGTATTAACTCTGAGTTTTTTGCGTCAATCAGACAAAAGTTCGGAAACTTTAATCTGAATGCAATTGTAGGTCAGTCATTCAGAGAAACTAATTCAAAAAGTGTAAGTGTTTCAAGTAATAACTTAACCTTCCCTTCATTGTTTAACGTAAGTGGCCGTAAAGGTGAACCAGGTGCTGGTGAGTCAAATGCAAAATCAAGATTGGAGCGTTTCTTTGGAAAAATTGGTGTAGGTTACAAAAACTGGGCATTTGCTGAAGTTACAGGAAGCTATGATATAGACAGCCGTCTTGCATATTATTATGACTATAATTTTGACAATATTAATTTCTTCTATCCTGGTGGTAACGTTTCAGTTATCTTAAGTGAAGCAATTCCAGCTTTGAAGGGAAGTAAGACCCTTTCATATTTGAAAGTTCGTGGAGCTTATTCAAAAACTGGTAACGTAAACCTGGGTATTCAGGATCTTGAAAATACCTATGGAAATGGTTTTGGTTTCCCTTATGGTTCTTTAGCAGGTTATACATCTTCTAACTTGTTGAGACTTTCAAGCTATAAGCCAGAATTTGTTATTAACAAAGAAGCTGGTATTGAAATTGGACTTTTGAAGAATCGCATAAACGTGGAAGCTACTGTTTATGAGCAAGACAACTCAAATCAGATTGTTGACGTTCAGTATTCAGCAGCAACTGGTTTTACCAGTGCCCGTTTAAATGCAGCTGCCTTTAAAAACAAAGGTCTTGAGTTGGATCTTAGATTAACTCCATTAGTAAAACTTGGAAAAGTAAATATTGACTTTAAAGCGAACTATACTTATCAAGACAATAAAGTAACTAAAATCATTGAGGGAGTAGATCAATTAGGTATTGGTAATGGTAACTATGTTATCGTTGGAAAGCCTGCATATACATTTAAGTTAACAGACTATGTAAGAGATGATCAGGGTCGTGTAATTGTAGATCCTACTACAGGTTATCCTTCAGTAGATCCTGTTATCAAGAATTTCGGCCGTACACAACCTAGACATTTGCTTGGTCTAAATCTTTCTGTAAGTTGGAAAGACTTGACTTTCAGTGCAGTTGCTGATTATCGTGGTGGTGCACAAATTTTTACTGGTAATTTAGGTAATGGCATGGATTTCTCTGGTATATCTAAGAGAAGTGGTCAAAATTCACGTATGCCATTTATTTTCCCTAATTCATCATACTGGGATGGAAGCAAGTATGTTGACAACACCAGCATTTATATGCAAAGCGGTGGTTATAACTTCTGGTCACAGGCTGTTAACACATCAGCCAACAGTAATTATCTTGTAAGTGGTGATTTCTGGAAAATAAGAGAAGCTAGTTTGAGCTATAACCTGCCCACTTCTTTATTTGGATTTGCAAAGGGAACTGTAAAAGGAGCAACATTCACAGTGAGTGGAAGAAACCTCTTTATGTTCCTTCCTAAATCAAATCAGTGGACTGACCCAGAATTTTCTAACACCGTTGGTAATGCGCAAGGTGTAAGTGGCTTGGATAACACACCACCTACAAGAATCTTTGGTGCCACCTTAAATATTCAGTTCTAATCAAATTAAATAATTTATATATGAAACTAAATAAACTGATATATGGTGTTGGCGCGGCAGTAATCATGCTAGCTGCGGGTACCGGCTGTCGCAAAAGCCAGTTCAACATCAATCAAAACATTAATAATCCAACTGACAGTACGGTTACTTACAATGTTGTTTTACCTGCTGCCATGAATGCTACTGGCTCTATCATTGCCCGTCAATGGGGGCCAATTCAAAACTGGATGGGTTTCTGGGCACGTTCAGGAACTTATGCGCCCAATGTAATTGAAGAAACTTATCAAATTACGACTGGTTTTGGAAATGGAATCTGGAATGCTAGCTATGATAATGCTTATGATTACCAAATTGTAATTACTAAAGCAGCTCAGGCCAATGCTACTTTCTATCAGGGTATTGCTGAGATTATGAAAACAATGGACTATCAGATGTTGGTAGATGTGTATGGTAATGTTCCTTATACTGAGTCTTTGAAAGGCAGTGGAAACCCCACTCCTAAATATGACAAAGGAATAGATATCTATAAAGACTTACTCCGTCGTATTGATGCTGGTATGACTTTGATCAAAAATGCAGTTGTTACCACTACTAATTCAAACAAGGCAATTGCAACTGATGATATCATGTTCCATGCTGATAAAACAAAATGGATGAAATTTGGCAACACCTTGAAACTTCGTTTGTTGATTCACGCTTATGCTGTAGGCGGTATTAATAAAACAGCTGAAATGGCAATCATTACTTCAGAAGGAAGTGGCTTTTTAGGAGCTGGAGAAGACGCAATGGTAAATCCTGGCTTTACAGGTAATGATAAGCCAAACCCATTCTGGAATACTTATAAAACAGGTACTGATGGTACTACATCTGCAAATGATGTATATTATAAAGCAAATGAGTGGGGTATTGGATATTACAAAGGTGATGGTGACCCAAGGGTAACAAATGTAGCTGTTCCAGGAACTGGTAATCGCTTATACACACCCGGAAATCAGGGATTGAAAGGTGTTGCATATGGTTTACCTCCTGATGCTGCAAATGCTGCTGCTGAATTGGCTGGATACGGCCCTGGTGTTTACAAATCAGCAACTGCTCCACAGGCATTATTAACTGCCGCTGAAAGCTTATTCCTTCAGGCTGAAGCTAGAGAAAGAGGCTGGATTACATCTGGTCCTAGTGCACAAGCACTTTGCGAAGCTGGAATGGATGATAGCTTTAGATATTTGGGTGTTCCAAACTCAGCTTCTTCAGCTGCAGATTATAGAACATTTAACGCTACATATCCTGATGTGGATTATACAGCAGGTCCAATTGCTGCAGGTGGACCAAGTGGTGGCCTTTACACTATTCTTTCTCAAAAATGGTTTGCATTAAATGCTACCAATACTTTGGAAGTATGGAATGACTGGAGAAGGGTTCCTTATTCAGAAGTTGCCACAAAAATATTATCAAATAATACTGCTGCACCTTCAGATAAGTTCGTATATGGAGATGGAGCTGGGTATGTACCTGGACCAGCACGTTCTGTTTCTCCGCAAATTCAGCCTAGTGATAACATTCCTGTACGTTATTTATACCCACAAACTGAGTATAACTATAATACCGCAAATGTTGCTGCTGAAGGAACGGTTACTCGTTACAGCAGAGTATTTTGGGACCTTAACTAAAATTAGTAAAGAACTAAATCAGAAATATGAAAAAAATAATTTCTTCAACACTCATCTTGGCTGCTTTGGCAGTTTCATTTACAGGATGTTTAAAAGACAAGGGTTTTGATAACCATACTTATGGCATTAATGACCCGGATACACAACCTCCAGGAGTAGGCTTTCCAAAGGCTGTAGCTTCCAAAGTTACTATCGGGGTTGAGTTGGATCCTAATCCGCAAACCGTTAATGATCTTGTATTTGTAAACGTATTAGCTGGCGAGCCGGCAAAAACGGATGTAAATATTACACTGGTTATAAACGATGCATTAAGAACTAACTACAATTTAAATAACAGTACCAATATTCTTCAGCTTCCTCCATCAGAATATTCAGTAGGTTTAAGTTTGACAATCCCTGCTGGTCAGAGATTTGCACAGATTCCATTGATACTGCCAAGTACAAACTCTCTAAATCCAAATGATACTTATGGTCTTGGATTGACCATTTCTTCTGTAGATGGTGGATATAAAATCGCCGATAACTTCAAGAATCTTTTTATTGAAGTGGGTGTAAAGAATAAGTATGATGGTGTATATCAACTTAATGGTGTTCATAATCGAGCTCCATATCTTTTCCCATTTGAAACAGAAGTTGAAATGTGGACAACAGGTCCTGCTTCTGTAGCAATGTACTGGCCAGAAGTAAGTGATTTTGGTCAGCCCATTGGTACTGCTCCTGGTGCTATTAGCTGGTATGGAAATGCTGTGTCTCCAAACTTTACATTCAACCCTGCTACTAACGAAGTTATTGGAGTTAGTCTTCAGGTGGGTGCTGCTGTAACGCTTGGTTTAGTTACACTAGATGCAACTGCGGATGCAAATCCTGATGGACCTATTTACAACAGAATGGATGTAGGCCCTCCAAAGAAAATATATGTTGCTTACCAATATAATGGTAACAATCTTCGTCGCTTTTACGATACATTGACGTTTAAGCATGCGAGATAAATAGTTCTGATTTTATTCTTCATAAGGGGTTGTTTTAATTAACAACCCCTTATGTATTTTATCTATATTGCTTCCCTGTTTTCAGTAAATTTGAAAATTAATATTTAAACATGAAACTTCATTTTGGATTTATCACTGTGCTTTTATTTTTTGCAGCCTTTAATTCTGATGCTCAATTAGGCAATGTAGGAACAACATCAGCAAACCCCTCTCTTATTGCTGGCTGGAGAGATCCGGCACTAAATCATAATGCATTATTAAAGCAAAAAACAGGCGAAGGCAATTATACGATAATAGGTAATTTTAAAGTAAAGGGCAGCCCTTATTTATATGGTTTAAGCCATAAAGGAAATATGTTTTCACCTGAAGCTAAAGCTTATAATATTAATTTGAATTATAATACTTATAATCAGGAACTTGAGTTTACTTCTACTTCAAACCCTGATAAACCTTTGATAAAAGAACCAGGTACTGTTGACTCTTTTACATTGTTATTAGATGTTGTAGCAGAGATTTCTACAAATCTTGACTTTGTTTATGGCGCTACATTGGGCAGTAAGGATAAAGCCTATTTCCAAAAATTATATGAGGGCCCAAATTATAGTATATACAAGAAATACAAATCAGAATTGAATTTTGTTTCAGATAATTATATTCAATCTGAATTGAGAGAGTATGAAATGCAGGTAGAATATTATTATAAAAGCGTTAATACAAAAGGGATTAAAAAAATTAAGCCAAATGCTTATGCAGTAACAAAAGAATTTAAGGATGTTAAAGACCTCTCAAATGTTGTCACAGCCGATGATTTTTCGGTAAATACTGATGCGGCATTTAGAAAAGCTTTTGAAGTGTTGAATAATTAATCGAAATCATTTTATGTTATGGCAGCACAACAAGAAACTCCCAACCAGTTAAATATTGAAATTTCGGAGGAAGTTGCAGAAGGCACTTATGCAAATCTTGCAATCATAACTCACTCACACGCTGAGTTTGTAATTGACTTTGTAAACATAATGCCGGGAACTCCTAAAAGTAAGGTGAAGTCCAGAATTATTTTTACTCCTCAGCACGCCAAAAGATTTATGAAGGCTTTAGTAGAAAACTTGCAAAAGTATGAATCGCTAAACGGCGAAATCAAAGATTTGGAAGATATGCAGTTGCCCTTAAATTTTGGTGGTCCAAATGCTCAGGCATAAACAGTTATATTTTAATGAGGGTTAATATTTCGGACAGACGATCTTGTCTGGCATATTACAATATGCCTTCATCTGCAAAACTAAAATAGCCATATTCGCTAATAATCAGGTGATCAAGTAATTTAATATCTAAAAGCGCTGCGGCGCTTTTTAGTTTTGCAGTCAAGTCCTTGTCTGACTGGCTGGGAGTTAAATTGCCAGATGGATGATTATGGCAAACAATAAGTCCCACAGCATGCTCTTCTAATGCTCGTTTAAGAATTATTCTTGGGTCTGCTACTGTTCCTGTAATTCCTCCTTCGCTTACAATTTCAAAATGAAGAACTTTATTTGACCTGTTTAGGAATAAAACGCCGAACACTTCATGTCTTAAATCTGTTAGCCTTGCTTTAATAAATTGAGCCGTGTGTTCGCTACTTTTAATTGCGGGAATATTTACAGGTAATGCTGATTCTCTTCTTCTGCCCAATTCCATAGCAGCAACAATTGAAATTGCTTTGGCTTCACCAATTCCTTTTATTTTCATTAATTCTTTAACTGACAATTTCCCTAATTCCATCAGGCTATCTTTCCCTAATTTTAAAACTTCTTTTCCAAGGTCAACTGCTGTCTTTTGCCTTGAGCCATTTCGAATTAAAATGGCAAGCAGTTCAGAGATACTGAGATTTTCAGCACCAATTGCTAGTAGTTTTTCACGGGGTCTATCGTCTTTAGCCCATTGTTTTATTGAGTATTTGTGCTCTTGCATTCCTCCAAATTAGCCAATATTTTTATTTCGTCAAGCATTGAAACTGAGCCCCATTTTTTTTTAAATAAAAAATTTAAATCCGTGTCTATGAAACCCAAAACCATGACATCAATGGGGGCCATGCATCCCTTTCTGTTTTTTGCTATTGTGTATATTGTCGCTTTGTTATTGGCAATTTTTATTTGTTCTTCATTGTTTTACAGTTGTCAATCAAAAGAAGCCAAAGGCTTGAGTGGATATGCTAGCATAAAACCTTAAGAATAGATGGAAAATGCGATAAAGTAATTTATCAAGCGATTCTCCACAATCCCAGAATTTTTAGCTTTAAAAAAAAGGTGAAATAGTATCTTCGCCGCACCAAAGGCGGTCTTTGGTATTTACCCCCATTTTCACCATGGAAGCAGCCAAAATTTTTTCAGGTACAGGCTCTCAGCAGCTTGCCGCACAAATTTGTAAAAGATATGGCACCCGACAGGGAAAAGTAAACATTCAGCGATTTAGCGATGGAGAAATATGCCCTGTTTTTTTGGAAAGTGTACGTGGCGATTATGTGTTTTTGGTTCAAAGCACATTTGCTCCTGCTGATAACCTGATGGAGTTACTATTAATGATAGATGCAGCTCGCAGAGCATCGGCAGATAAAGTAATTGCAGTAATTCCTTACTATGGTTATGCCCGCCAGGATAGAAAAGACAGGCCAAGGGTAGCCATTGGCAGCAAATTGGTAGCCAATATGTTAGTAGCCGCTGGTGCCGATAGGGTAATAACAATGGATCTTCATGCACCTCAAATACAGGGTTATTTCGATATTCCGGTGGATCATTTAGATAGCCATGCAGTTTTCATACCTTACATTGAGGCTCTTCGGCTTGAAAACCTTACCTTTGCCGCCCCCGATGTAGGAGCTACCAATCGTATCAGGGAGATTGCCAGCTACTTTAATGCTGAAATGGTAATTTGTGATAAGCATCGTAAAAGAGCTAATGAAATTGCCAGTATGGTAGTTATTGGGGATGTAACCGGTAAAGATATTGTCATAATTGATGATATCTGTGATACTGGAGGAACACTGGCAAAAAGTGCAGGTCTTTTAAAAGAGAAAGGAGCAAGAAGTGTAAGAGCAATGATAACACATCCGGTATTGAGCGGAAAAGCCTATGAAAATATTCAAGGCAGTGTACTGGAAGAAGTAGTGGTTTGTGATACCATTCCGGTAAAGAATGGATGTGATAAAATTAAAGTGCTGAGTGTTGCAGAATTATTTGCAGTTGCCATTCGCAATGCATTTGAAAACAAAAGTATCACCAGTTTGTTTATTCATTCGCAGCGAAAAGATGACAGCAAAAGGAACAGGGGAGAAGGTACCACCATTGGTGGTTGAAACAAGTATTTTTTAAAACATAAATAAATAACAAATGAAATCAATTACGATCGAAGGTAATCTGAGGACCGGATTCGGGAAAACAGCCACCCGACATATCCGCTCTCAGGAACTGGTGCCCGGTGTAATTTACGGCGGTTCCCAGGAAATCAATTTTTCAGCACCTGCTGCAGCTTTTAAAAATCTGGTTTATACTCCCAGTTTTCAGATTGCTGATGTAAAAATTGATGGTAAAACTTACAGAACAATTTTGAAGGATCTTCAGTTTGATAAAATCACTGATGCTTTAACGCATATTGACTTGTTGGAACTGGTAGAAGACAAAAAAGTTATTGCGAACATACCACTCAAATTTGTAGGGACATCTCCAGGTGTAAAGGATGGTGGTAAACTGGTGATTAAAATAAAATCATTGAAAGTTAAAACCTTTCCTAAACATTTACAGGAGTTTATTGAAGTAAATATTGATAAATTAGAGTTGAACGGTAATATTCGTGTGGAAGATGTAAAGTCAGAAAATTTTGAAATATTGAATTCTCCTCGTATTCCTATTGCCTCAGTTACGATGACAAGACAATTGAAACAGGAAGAAGCTGCAACTACGCCAGTTGCCGGTGCTGCTGCACCAGCTGCCGCTGCTCCTGCAGCAGCTGCAAAAAAGTAATTAAAATAAAAAATAATTGCAACCCGTTTAGTGTTAAAACTGAACGGGTTTTTTTCTTTAATCCGATATTTGTACCATCATGAAATTTCTGATAGTTGGACTTGGAAATATTGGTGATGAATATGCACACACACGTCATAATATTGGCTTTGATGTAGTGAATGCTTTTATCCTAAAATACAATGGTAGTTTGCAAAGCGACAGACATGCCTATAAAGCAGAAGTAAAATTGAAAGGTAAAACCTGTATTTGCATATTACCCACCACTTTTATGAATTTAAGCGGAAAAGCTGTAAAGTACTGGATGGACAAAGAGAAAATAGCTATATCAAACATAATGGTTGTTTTGGATGATATAGCACTGCCTTTGGAGAAATTGAGAATAAGACCTTCGGGTAGTGATGCTGGCCATAACGGGCTTACGAGTATTCAGGAAGTACTGGGAAGTATAGATTATCCTCGTTTGCGTTTTGGTGTGGGTAGCGATTATCCAAAAGGCCGACAGGCAGATTTTGTATTGGGAAAATGGAAAATTAGTGAAGAACCATTGGTTAAACTCAAAATTGAAAAATCAGTAAACGCAATTGAAACCTTTGTTTTGCAAGGAATTACTGCTGCTATGAACCAAATAAATAATCAGGCAATTTCACTATGAGATATCAAATTCATTTTCTACTTTAGCAGCCCGACCTTAACCGATACCAATCGAGTTATCTAAAATCCAATGGACATAATGAGGCCTGAATATATGGGATGAACAATGATGCCCTGTATCCGATGTATTTAATTATAACACTCACCATTTTATGAAGATTTTTTGTGTTGGTCGAAATTTTGTAGCACATGCTCAGGAACTTGGGAATGAAATTCCAGAAGAGCCGGTTATTTTTATGAAACCAAAAAGCGCATTGCTTCAGCCAAATGCACCTTTTTATTATCCTGAATTTACAAACGAACTACATTATGAGTGCGAACTTGTGCTTCGTGTTAGTAAAAACGGTAAATATATTCAGGAGAAATTTGCGTCTAAATATTATGATGCTGTAACAGCTGGTATTGACTTTACTGCCAGAGATATTCAAAATGAACTAAAAGAAAAAGGGTTGCCTTGGGAAAAAGCGAAATCCTGGGATAACTCGGCTGTAATTGGGAAATGGGTCCCTTTCACAGAAATTAAAAATAAAAAAGATATCAACTTTTGTCTTTATAAGAATAAAGAACTTGTACAACAGGCAAATTCATCATTGATGATTAACAGTTTTGACAAGATTGTTGCTTATATCTCCAATTTTTTCTCTATCAATATTGGTGATTTGATTTTTACTGGTACACCTGCCGGTGTAGGTGAAGTAGTTGTATGTGATGAACTTGAAGGTTTTTTAGAAGACGACAGTATGTTTACTTTGGAAGTAAAATAAACTCCATTCCTTTCTACAATTAATTTAGCACACATTAAGGCTCAAGAGTGATGTGTAACTTAGATTGCAACTACAATTCTTGTTGCTAATACAAAGACCCTATTGGGCAATTTTTCATAAAATCAGTTTCAAGTGTACTATGACTCCTTTTTCAGGTGTCTAAAATTGTCGTTTTTTTTCAAACTTTTTTGTTTTTGAAAATCCAATTTTCAAAAGATGACGTATATCTTATCTAAACAAACTAAATATGAAAAAGAAAATCTTAACAACATTAATAGGATGCATGGCCTTGGTTGCTGGCATTATATATGCCGCAGATCATATAGATGCTCCTGGGGTAACAGGGCCGGGAGGTACCAGTATGGGTAATGATTTAACAGACATTTACGCATTTCAAAACCCCTCAGATAATAGCAAAATGGTTTTGGTATGCAATGTTCAGGGGTTGATGAGCCCAACAGCCACGGCTTCTGCAAAATTTGCAAACAACACTATGTATGAAATGAACATTGACAATACAGGCGATAATGTAGAGGATCTTGTCATTCAATTTCTGGTTCAAAACAATAAAGTAAGAGCGTACGGTCCCTTTACCCCGTTAAGTACAGGAATGGCAAGCACGGTAAAAGCAGATGCAGTTTATACTGAAACTACGGTGACACCTTATGGCACTGCTCCCATAGTTGGAACAAATACCAATGGTATCAAAATTTTTGCAGGACCAAGAGATGATCCTTTCTTTTTTGACTTAGCAAGATTTAAAGAAATATTAGGTGGCACACAAACAGGTTTTAGAAACCCAGGTGTAGATGCATTTGCTGGAACCAATGTAATGTCTTTAGTAATTGAATTACCAAAATCAATGCTGGGTACTGGTGCTTCTATAAATTACTGGTGCGAAACAAAAACAAAATAATTCATTTTAATAAATTTTTGATTATGAAACTATCATTCTTCTTCCTGACTTTTATGGCTGGATCTTTCTTTATAAGTTGTAAAGATGACAAGCCAGCAGAAAATTTTGACACTTCCGGTACCTATTTGCAAAATGACCAAATGGCAAGACCCGCAATAAACACCGTCTTTGTAGGTGCTCCCCGTAAAAATGAATTTAATACGACGATACCTACTTCAATGAATGGTGCTTTTAAAACTGATTTTGAAAATGTACTTACTTCATTTGGTTATACTACAAATGCGCTGGGTCAAACAAAATCACAATTTGCATCACTTCTTGTTACAGATGTGCTTAATGTTAGCCTTACTGGAGCCACTACTTTTTTTGATGGAACAAATGTACTTACTGGCAGAGCGTTGGCAGATGATGTAATTGATACGGAATTGTTACTCATTTTTGGAGGCCCTGCAGGCACTCTCAATCCAGGACTTACCAAGGATAATGTAAATGCAAATGATAAAGTATTTCTTACAAGTTTTCCATATCTCGCTGCTCCCTTTTAGTTGTGAGCAATAGGTAGGTGCATGGCTTAAAAACTGTGCACCTTTTTTAAAAAAAAATTATGAAACAAATTTTTTCAACAATAATAGCAAGCATACTATTTTTTTGTAGTTGTAAGCAACAGGTAACATCTGTTAAAGATTATTCGCCTTTTTTGAATACCTCAAAGTTTGATAAAAAGCTATCGGCGAATACAGATGAAATTGAGTTTTGGCAACACAAATTGCTGACTGATTCAGGAAGCTATATATATAAATTTGAGTTAGCGCTGCATTTGATTGAAAGATTTCATCTAAAAGCAAACCCTGACGATTTGAGTAAAGCAGATTCCCTTTTGTTTAATTGTTTATCAAAAATTGGAGGAAAAGAACCGGCTTTGTATTATACACTCATTCAAAATGCTATTCTACAGCATCGTTTTAATGAAGCAGGTAAATATTTGCAAAGATTATTAGATTTAGGTGGTGATCCTTTAATTGTTAAACTACTAAGTTTTGATGTTTATTTTGAACAAGGAAAATATTATGAGGCATCAAACGCTATAAGCGAGTTAGGTAATAAAAATCAAAATTTCGATTTCCTGATCCGCAATGCAAAACTGCTTGACCATCAGGGAAAATCTGAAGCATCATTAAGACAAATGGAGCTTGCTTATCAAATAGCGCTTAAAAAGGGCAAACCTTCCGCCATTAATTGGTGCTTGACTAATCTTGCAGACATGTACACTCACGCAGGCAAAATTGAAAAAGCATATAATTATTATTTGAGTGCTTTACAAAAGGACAGCTCCAATTTTCATGCACTAAATGGAATTGCCAAAATTTGTTACTTAAAGGATAAAGATTATGAAAATGCAGAAAATATTATTTTATTTTCTCAGCAAATAGCACCAAGACCAGAAAATTATTTATTGCTTTCAGAAATTGAAGGAGGTGCTGGAAATATTGAAATTAAAAGCCAATACGAAAATTTGTTTTTTAAGATGCTTTATCAAAATAAGTATGGCAATATGTACAACAAGTATATTCTATCAAAAATATTTTCTGGTAAGGGTAATAAATCAGAAGCTTTATCAATTTCGCTTAAAGAGATACAAAACCGGGCAACACCTGAAACTTATAGTTGGCTGGCATACAGTTATTTTCAAAATGGGAAAATTGATGAAGCAACAAAGCTAGTGCAGTCAGAAGTAGTGGGAAAAACTTTTGAGCCTGAATCTCTTTTTATTGCAGGCATTATCCTTAATAAGAGCCATAAAATACAAAGCGAGGATTGTTTAAAGCAATGTCTTAAAAGTGAGTTTGAACTTGGGCCGGAAAAGTATAAAATTTTGCAACGTTTACTTAAAAGTTAATTGATATATAAATCCCATACATTAATTCTATTTCAGCAGTGCATTATAAATTAGAAATATATTCTCGCAAAAAATAGCTGCAAATGAAAACTCAATAATAAAAAATCGGCATACATTTATGCCGGAAACTGAACTTAACGATAACCTATTGCAATCAACTAAAACATATTCGGAGCAGGAATTGCTATTGTCTTTAAGAAATGGAGATCAATCTGCCCTTTCATATCTTTATGACTATTACGGAGGAGCATTAAATAATGTAATTCTAAATATGATAAAAGATGAGGGTCTTTGTGAAGATATTTTACAGGAGACTTTTTTAAAGATTTGGAATAATATAAAATTGTATGACGAAAATAAAGGAAGACTTTTTACATGGATGAGAACAATTGCTTGTAATCTGGCCATGGATAAGTTGAGAAGCAAAGACTATAAAAAGAGAAAATTAATAAGCGGCGATGAAACAATGGCTTCATTAAAAGACGATGAACAAACTAATGTTGACTCTTTTATCGCAAAATCCGATATGCAGAACAGGATGAGTAAACTTGAATCGCAACAGCGTCTGATTATCAACTTGAGTTATTTTGAAGGATACACACAAGAGCAGATTGCTGCTGCTCTTAGCATGCCATTAGGAACTGTAAAGACTAAAATCAGAACGGCCATAATATCATTGAGAAAAACATTTAATATTAATTGAAAGAAACAGACATCATATCATCAGGCTTGTTGGAACTGTTTGTAATGGGGAAAACAAATGAAAGTGAAACTGAACAGGTTTTACAATGGATAAAAGAATATCCGCTTGTGAAACAGGAGGTTGATACAATAGAACTGGCAATGGAGCAGTATGCACTGGCTCATGCAGTAACACCAAAGCAGGAAGTAAAAATAAAATTGTTTGAGAGCGTAAATAATCAGCCCGGGTTTACAGCAAATGTTATTCCTGATGCCAGCACCAAAATAAAATCAATTAATAGCCGTTGGAAAATGGTGGCTGCAGCAAGTGTGATCATTATGATTCTCAGCTCAATTGGAACTTATGTAATATACAATAAATATAAAAAGCTTGATCAAAAAATGGCAATGGTAATTGAGAAGGAAAAAACGAACGGTAGTCAATTAGATATGATACTTACTTCAAATACCGAGTCCATACAATTAAAAGGCACTGCCTTTTCGCCAGCAAGCACAGCAAAAATATTTTGGGCCAAGAATACTGGTGATGTGTATGTGGCTCCTTCCGGTCTTCCTGAAACACCTGTAGGAATGCAATATCAGTTATGGGCAATTATTGATGGCAAACCCGTAGATGCAGGCATGATACTGAGCAATTCTAGTGGAGATAAATATCACATTCAGAAAATGAAATCCTTTGGGAAGGCCGAAGCCTTTGCAATTACATTGGAAACCCAGGGCGGCAATGCTACACCAACAATGGATAAAATGTATGTAATTGCAAAAGTGATTTGATGATGTCTTATTTTCCTGTTATTTAGTGCAGTAGATTTTCTATTTCCTGATATAGGAATAATATCTCTTTCTTTTGGTTTTTCTTTTTTTGCAGGCGGCCGATTTTCTTAAATTTGTCGCCACGATGGATACTGCCCTATTATTAAGAGCCTTTGAATATATGTGCCGGGCAAAGGCGATGGCTGAAATTTATGAAGCCAACAGAAGCATTTGTAAATATGTACATTCCACTTCTGGGGGCCATGAAGCGATTCAACTTGCTACAGCATTTCAGTTGCTGCCACATGATTTTGTAAGCCCTTATTATCGTGATGAGAGTCTGATTATGGGTCTTGGCTTCTCTCCTTATCAACAAATGCTGCAACTACTGGCCAAAGGGGATGATATATTTACCGGAGGCCGTGAATATTATTCGCACCCGAATTATATAGGTGATGATAAGCCCACCATCATCCATCAAAGCAGTGCAACAGGCATGCAAGCTATACCTACAACAGGTGTAGCCCAGGGCATTCAATATTTGGAAAATTTTCTTCCCGAAAAATTGAAGAAGGGAGATAATGATGAGCTGCCGGTGGTTATTTGTTCTTTAGGAGATGCCAGTATTACCGAAGGTGAAGTAAGTGAAGCATTTCAATTTGCAGTACTAAAACAACTACCCATTATTTATCTGGTGCAAGATAACAACTGGGGTATAAGTGTAACGGCAAGAGAGGCAAGAACAATGAATGCTTTTGAATTTGCGGCAGGGTTTAAAGGATTGAGCAGAGTGCAAGTGGATGGAAGTGATTTTGAAGCATCATTTAATGTGATGAAAGAAACGATAGACAGGGTAAGGAAGGAGCGAAAGCCATTTTTAGTACATGCAACAGTGCCCCTTCTTGGTCATCATACCAGTGGTGTAAGAAAAGATTTTTATAGAAGTGATGAAGATTGGGCTATGCATCAGTTACTTGACCCGTTTCCTAAACTGAAAAATAAATTATTGTGTGCAGGAGTTACTGATGATGAACTGAATACGATAGCTGCAGCAGCCCGTGTTTTTATTGAAGAAGAATTTGCGAAAGCTGTGGCAGCACAGGAGCCAGATGTAAATAAAGTATCGGATCACGTATTTGCGCCGCATGAAATAATAACTGAACAGGGTGAAAGAACACCTGCAGGAGCAGAAAAAATCATAATGGTTGATGCGGCCTTGTTTGCTATAAGAGAGCTGATGGAGCAGCATCCTGAAGCAATATTGTACGGACAGGATGTAGGCAAGCGACTGGGCGGTGTTTTTCGAGAAGCAGCTACATTGGGCGAACTGTTTGGAGATCATCGTGTGTTCAATACCGCTATACAGGAAGCCTATGTGGTAGGCTCATGCGTAGGTATGAGTGCCGTTGGATTAAAACCCATTGTGGAAGTGCAGTTTGCCGATTATATTTATCCCGGTCTTAACCAATTAGTAACTGAAGTTTCTAAAAGTTGTTATCTGAGCTGCGGTAAATTTCCGGTATCTATGATACTGCGAGTGCCCACCGGCGCTTATGGTGGCGGCGGTCCCTATCATAGCGGCAGTGTAGAAACAACTTTGCTTTCTATTAAAGGGATAAAAATTGCCTATCCTTCTAATGCGGCTGATATGAAGGGATTGATGAAGGCCGCTTACTATGACCCCAATCCTGTGGTGATGCTGGAGCATAAAGGGCTATACTGGAGCAAAGTACCCGGAACTGAAGATGCAAAAGCTTTGGAACCTTCGCAAGATTATATTTTGCCATTCGGCAAGGCGAATACCGTTGTAAGCGCATCTGCTAAGAAGATTGAAAACGGCGAAACCTGTGTGATAATTACTTATGGCATGGGTGTTTATTGGGCAAAAGCTGCTGCACAAAAATTTGCGGGACAGGTAGAGGTAATTGATCTGCGCACTTTATTTCCATTGGATGAAGAGCTGATATTTGAAAGGGTAAAGGCACATGGTAAATGCATGGTGCTGACCGAGGAGCAACAAAACAATTCTTTTGCCGAAG